>OGGD01000252.1_pt1 | contig 44757 bp, 37 predicted proteins | sample 1571091 | NCBI WGS metagenome assembly OGGD01 (sample SAMEA2582073, study PRJEB24529) | metagenome | biome: Human gut stool | place: China | collected 2011
AAATCAGTGCGCGGTGGTAGCTGTCCATTGCCTTGCAGCGGTTGAGGTGGGTTAAGTATGCCCTACGGTGGGGAGGGGTCATAAACTTGGGTTCGGTCATGGTGGTATCCTCCTATTTTATATATAAGGCGTGTTTCCTTATTTCTAAGGCGGGCGGCAGCCCGCTTTTTGTTTGTGCAAAATCATGGGGTTAGCGCTCCCCGTGGTCGATGGGTCTGATCTTTAGTTTGTTGCCGTCGCGCTGGAATTGCTCGTACTGCTCCGGGGTACATTTTATTGCCAGTAGACCGTGCGGCGTAGGGAGAAAGACGATTGGGAAATGATATATCTTTTCATATCGGGCAAGCTGCTTGTCTGTCAGGCTGACAAAATCACCCCTGCGACTACCACAAACGAAAAAAGAGCCTGCAAGAAAGTCTGTATGTCCATAAAGACGGTTAGGTGGTAACTTGTCAATCTTTCCAGAATCATTGCAGACAATGCAGACGCTATCTCTCCACGGGCAACAACATTCAATATTGCCGCCGACAAGTTTCTGTGATGCGCTTAACGTGTTAGGGATTATTCGCTCTTCCGGGTATTTACCGGGCTGCACATACAGCACACGGATTTCTTTCTCGCTCATAATTATCCCTCCATTTCACCGGGTTTGGTCGTGAGCAATTTGTAAGTCTTAGTATCCTTGGGCTGGGGGTTGTTGAAAGGGATAAGGCTGTTGCCCATTTTGATAATGCCCTCGCCGGGTTGTGCCAGCAGCAGATATTTCCGCTGCGGCTCGGACAGGCCGTACAGTTCTACCACACTGTCAATGTCCTTGGTTTGGCGCAGCATGACCACAAATTCGGAGTTTGCCAGCATGGCATAGGCGGTGTCATTGGTAAGGCAGTCCTGCACATTTTGCGTGATGCCGGTGGCGTAGGCGTTGTACTTTCTGAATCGCTTCCAACTTGTGTACAGGAAATTGGCGCTCAAAGAATCGCGCAGTAGCAGATAGATTTCATCAAAGTACACCCATGTGGCGGCCTTGGGGTCGTTGCGTTCGTTGCTCATAACGGCGGTGTTGATGTACTCCAGCATAGAGAGCATGGCAACAGGTTTTAACTGCTCTCCCAAACTTTGGATATTGAAGCAGATAAGGCGGTTGCTCATGTCCACGTTGGTGGGCTGGGCGAACGCTTGCATACTGCCGGTGGCGAAAATCCGCAATGCAAGCGCGATTTCCTTTGACCGTTTATCGCGCTGATTGTTCAGTGCCATCCACAAGTCCTTGATAGTCGGGCATGGCGCGGTATAGTGGGATGCCATCAAGGGTTTGTAGATGTTTTCAAGGGCATCATCAATCAGACTTTTATCACCGGCCAGAATATGCTCCTTGCCCATTATCTGCTCACACAGGCTCAATACAAATTCTGCCTTAGCAACATGGGGAGGTATTTTCGTTGCCTTATCGTATTTGAAGTCCAGCGGATTAAAGTGCGTAGCGCTGTCCACCGAGATATTCACAACCTCGCCGCCCAATTCCTGCACGAGGGGCGCGTACTCATTTTCGGGATCTACGACATAGAAACGTGCTTTTGTGAAGCGCAGGTACAGCATAAGGATTTCCAACTTAACAAACATTGATTTGCCGCCGCCGGAGGTAGCGACAACCATTGCATTGCCGTTCACAAGGCTAGTGCGCAGCCCGATGATGAGATTGCCTGTCACGGCGTTTCTGCCGTAACAAATGCCACCCGGTGTGAGAATTTCTTGCGTATTGAACGGTACAAGTGCTGTCAGCGATTTCGTCAGCATCGTGCGCACACTCTCGATGCGGCGCAGACCGTAGGGCATGGCCGTGTCAAAGGCGCGTTCCTGCTGAAAGTACAACTCGGTGAATCGGCAGTTATAGTTTGCCGCCGTGGTTTTCAGTGCATCGGTTTCCAGCGCGAGATCTTCCAGTGTGTCAGCAAAGTAAGTGACGGTGAGCAGGCTCAAAAACATTTGCTGGTCATTTTCCGTCATTTCTTTACGGATGCTGGCAATGATGCGGTCCTGTTCCTGCGTCCGCTGCGGTACGGAGGAAGTGAAGTCCAGATTTTCCACGGATTTCTTATTGAAACGGACTTTCTCGGCATCGGTTTTCATCTGCGCATTGTCAATTTCTTTGAAAGCATCCTCGGTTTCCACCGGCTCAATGTCGATTGATAACACAATGTATGGCACTTGCTGGAGCAGAGCGGAGATAAACTTATCATCAAGCTGCTGCGGGTACTCGCTGATCGTCATGCACTTGGCATAAAAATCCTCGATTTCAATATGCTTTTTGCAAAAGCGGATGCAGTCCGGGGCGATAGAATCGCGGAAGTCCTGCCCCAGTTTGGCGCAATTATCAAAGTCGAAGTTAAAACGACCCTCCTCGGAAATGCGGAAAAACTTGTGCAGTACCTCCAGCCGTGCGCGGTTGTCCAGCGGCGTGACGGCACATTCCAAGGCGGAAAATGCAGACAGCAAATGCCCCTGCACCTGTACAAAGCGTTCGCGGGCCTCTTTTACACCGGGTTTGTTCGTGGACACGATGATGTATTTATGCTGCACCACATTTCCATTTTCGCGGGCGTTGGCCTTGATTTGGCGGTTACGCTCGGCGCGGAGGGCATCAAAGCCGTCGTTCTCGCGGTGGTACAGCACATCATGGGCAAAGGCTTTTTCATCCATGCGCTGGCTGACGATGCAGACTTGCATCCAGCAGTCAGCGGGGATGCCCGCGTAGACCGTGCCAAGCTGCGTTAGAATATTCTGCTTGGCCGCGTCACTCTGCATGGCGTAGTTGATGTCGCTGATTTGCCACATCAAACTGAACACATTTTCCGATTGCCAAACACCGTCTGCATAGATTCTGTCGATGGGGATGCTCTGCTGCACGGAACGGGGCATTTTATAGCTGCCGCGCGTTTTTCGCGTAGATGCGTACTCACTTAGTCTCAATGCTTATCACCTTTTTTCTTTTTGCAATATTTGTTTTCGGTTTTCCATAACCGCCAATCGTTACGGATAATTGTGCTGTCTATTACAACAAGCAGGAATTTTTCAAAGGTCAGACAGTCATAAGTGAAAAATCCTGCTGCTGCAATCGGCGCAGCGGCCACAATGCAGACCCAGCCCGCCGTTTCATGACCCAACAGCGGGGTCAGCCCCAAATAGACCGCAACTGCCACGGCAATGGCCGCGCCGGAGCAAATCATCTGCCGCAGATTCAGCCCCAAAAAGATTTCCTCTTGGTAATGGCGGATTTCTTTATTTATCGGAATTTGCATATTACAACCCCATCATTTCATGGATAATTCGGTCAGAGCCTTTTATCAGCCCCACAAGTACGAGCATATTGAACACGGTTTCGGCAAGGTAGCTCCACACAATAGTGGTCGCCTCACCGCTGGCTACTGTTGGCGTACTGACAAATGCTGAGTAAATCACGCAGGCCAGTACAATGACCGCACCCTCTAAGCACACGCCGACATAACTTTTCAAAAACGATATGCCCACGGATTGTGTGCTTTCCCCCGCAAAAGCCGCCAGCGGCAGCGGAGCCAGCGCTGTGTACATATACAAACGGAAGAAGCGGCCATACACGGTAAGGATCATTACAAAGGAAAGCACCGTAATGAACAAGCTGCCGAGAATCGTTACGAGCCATAGCGGTATGCTGGCGAGAAATCCCACATTTTCGATAGCGGTCTGCATTTCTGCGGGCAGCGACACCATAGCTTCTGAGATACCGCCCATGCTGTCGGCCATATCTGTGACGATGCCGTTACAGATGGAAAACACATTCAGCATAATGTCCATGCCGTATCCCACAAGCGCTTTTGCCGCCACAAAGCGGAGAAAGTAATGGATTGCAGCTTCGGGGCGTTTTAACTCGTGGAAATTCATCGTGTTTTTGCATAGCGATATAGCAAAGAACAGCACGACCAGTGCATAGCCAATGCCAACCATACCATTGTGCAAGGTCTGCATCACACTCCACACTGCGCCGCCCTTAAAAGTTTGGGGGCCGGTTGTCACCAGCCCCCATAACTCGCCCAGCTTTCCATTCCATGTGGAAAATGCGTTGTTCAGATTCTCAACGATCCAGTTTTGATTCAAGTTTTCACCCTCTTTCAGATAAAAGAAAACAGCCGACAGAAAGTCTGCCGACTGCATAGCTTAATTAAAAAAATTGTTTGTTATTAGGGTGTCCATTGTAGAAGCAACTGCATCACACACTTCATCAAAGCTGATAGTGGAAGCGTAGTCGAAATCTTTTCGGTAATTATCCCATTGCCTACGCATAATCTCGCTGTTTCGCACCGCTTCCACAATTGCTCTATAATCTTGCAAAATCGAATCAGAGCCTCGCTTACTGGCTGTAGCCATCAGTGCCGCCCCTAAAGCGGGAAAGTCTATATTTTCTGCTTGCAGTTTGGTAAGGATATAGACATCATAATAATCTCTTGGCCGGGTATTCTGGTCACTGCGAGATATTACAGTCTCCAGCTTTTCCGCCAGAATGGTGGCCAAATTGTATGCCATAACTTGAATATGACGATCTTCCAGCATCAACTTGTAGTCATATTGAATTTCGCGTGGTGTGATTTTATCGCCAGTAGTGATGTCCAGCTTTAAGGGAACTGCCATAGGCGGAAAATCGGCTGTCAAAGCTACGCGGTATCCAGTATATTCGTCACCCTCCCGGATTTCACCAATGCTTTTGAATGTAAATGTGATGTCATCGTCAACCGAAACGGTGAGAATCTGCTCTATCATTTTTTGGACGGCATCCTGCGTAACTGGATAACCCTTTATGGTTGCATCCATATCCATTGTCGCTCTGGAGTTCAACCCCACCATAGAGGAAATTAAAAAGCCACCTTTGATGATGTAATTATCCCGATACGGGGATAATGATACCCGCTCCAAGAATCGTTCCAGCATATAATTTTGCAGAACAAGCTGTGCGGAAATCTGGTTTTCTTTCGCCAGCTTTTTCATAATCGCTTTCAGCTGCATAGCGTTTTTCATAATAGTACCTCCAAATAAGGACGCAGCCGTTTTTCTACGCGTAGTTGATGAGCATATTCCGAAAGCAAAGGAATGTTCTTATCTTTACGGCCAGCGTACTGCTTGAATGCATCTGTAATGATCTGAATATCCGTGTGGCTGATGGGCTTTAGAATTTCACATAGGGTTTTTTCTGCATTGTAGGCCCGGACTGTATTTCCGGCAGGGGTGTCAACCAGCGCGATTCCAAGACTGTAATAAGGCTCTTTCTTGCAAGAGCATAAAATCCCCGCTGCTTTTGGACTGGATGTATTATATCCATAGGGAAATGCCATGTGAAACTTGTGCGGTGTCCTGTCAGTCAAATCATGCAGAAACAGTGCGGTATCCAATGCAAATACACCACGCTTATATCGCTCTTGAATGGATACAAATTCATCCTCCCAAACTTCCGGCAGGGTATATACCCCACGGGAGACCTGATCTAATCGGCCTGTATCGGCCAAATATTTCAAACTTCCGCGTGATATTCCGGCAGAAGAAATCATAGCAGCAGTTACGATGCCATTATTTTGGGAAGCCAACTCTATAATCTTCGTTGTAGAATCCATAGCACACACCTTCTCTTGAATTGACTTTTATGCTAAACATTATACGCTTATTTAGCATAAAAGTCAACGAGACGGCATCGCTTACAGAATCATATCAAGAATATCCTTTGCAAAGTAAATGACCACGCCGCCGAAGAATGTCATAAAGCCTTGCGCCCGCTGGCTGGCATCGTGGCCTTTGAGGGCAAGGCCGATTTGCACGATGCCGAAGCCCAGCAGGATCGCGCCGATGGCTTTAATGGCGCTGAACACAAAGTCGCTCAGATTGTTGATAGTCGTCAGCGGGTCATCTGCAAAGGCAGGCATAGCCATAACAAAAGCAGCGGCAACCACCGTCGCCGCCGTCAGATAAATGCGCTTGATTTTGCGGTCATTCTCCACCTTGTTCATACCATTGCGAGAAGTTTTCTTCATTTTCATAATAATTTTCCTCCGAGTGTTTTTCTAAGTAGTCGAGCTGTTCGTACATTTCTTCGGTGATTTCGGGTGCTGTCGCTGCGGCAACAGCATCCATTGTGATAGTGACGGCGTCGCCCATATAGTCGGGCGGCATTACATAAGGCTCACCTCCTGCATCGGGTGTATATTTTACATTCGGGTGGTGGAGCAGATTATACTTTTTGTCGATGACAGGGTCCTCGCTGCGCATCAGCAGCAGGCACTCATCGTCACGCATACGGCGGATTTCGTCGGGCATACACAGTTCGCGGCCAGCGGTTTGCAGGCTGTCGCTGCTGCTGCCCCGGCTGCCTTTGCCAATGCTTTGGCTTTTGGTGCGTTCGGTTTCCTTGCCGAGAATCTTGGAAAGATATTCGTATGTGCCGTACTCGTTACCGCCGAGGTAAAGCAGGGTGTCACAGTTTCCGATTATGCCTTCCCAATCATCTTTGAACAGGCTTTTTAGTTGGGCAATGTTCTGCAAAATGATGTCACAGCTGATATTTCGGCTGCGACACACTGCCAAGATATTTTTGAAGTTCTTGGGCAAGGCAACATTTGCAAACTCGTCCATCATCAGCCGCACATGAACCGGCAGCGCACCGTTGTATTCCGGCGTGGAATCTGCCAAACGAAAAAGCTGGTCGAAAAGCTGCGTGTAGAGCATCGTTGCAATGAAATTAAAAGTTGTATCATTGTCGGGCAAAACAATAAATAATGCCCGCTGCTCCAGCCCCATACGCGGCAGGAACATTTCATCGCGCGAAGTCATTTCTGCAAACTTGCGGGAGTTGAACATGTACAAGTTTGCCGCTGCCGAAATCAAGATGGATTGCAACGTCTTTTTTGCACCCAACATAAAAGACTTGAATTGCAGGACGGCGGGGTGCTGCGGGTCACGTCGCTCCAATTCTCCGAACAGCATCATCAAGGGGTTCTCGACCATTTCATTTTCGCTGACTTGGCAATTCAGAATCATATACATCAATGTGGAAAAATTCTGCTCACTGGCAGGGGCTTCGTACATGAGATAGAGAATCAGTGCGGAGATCAGCAGCACAGAAGAATCATCCCAAAACTTATCACCGCCGCTGGGGGCATCCTTGGGTTTGGTGTTGTTGACAATGGCGAACGCCAGCTTGATGGCGTCCTCATCGGTTTCGAGATAGGCCATCGGATTGTAATGGCCTTGAAAATGCACAAGGTCAAGCACTGTCACGCTGATACCTTTCGTTTCCATGATTCTGCCGAGGGTGCGCGTCAATTCCCCTTTGGGGTCCAGAAATAGATATGAGCCAATCAGTTGCAGCGCGTTGGGCTTCACATAAAAGCGTGTCTTGCCGCTACCAGATCCGCCGATTACGATAATGTTGAGATTATGTTTATGCGCGTGGCTGTCGGTGCTGAAGCGTACATTCTCGGTCAAAATGTAATTTTCTTTGGAGTCTTTGGTGTTGCGGTACTTGATGTTTAGTCTGTGGGCGCTGCCCCACTTGGCCGTACCATGTTCCGCGCCGGGGTGGCGGTCTGCTTGGTCGAGCATATAGCAGTAGACGGCCAACGGATAAAGCACCAGCACCGCCAGCAGAAATTTTGGAGTGCTGGCGCACCAGCGCAGCATGGATGGGGTGTGCAGAATTTCGGACAACACTGCGGTGATTTCTGCCAGCCCCTGTGCCTGTTCAGTTGCCTGTGCCAGCGCTGCGGCAGTAAACAGCAGCGGTATCAGCAACAGCCCGTACAGAATAATTTCTGTGCGGCGGTCCTTATTCGGGCGCATGGATTAACGGGCCTCGTCCCGCTGCGGTGCGCTCTGGCCGCGCTGCAGGCCAAGTGCTTTTTCTACAGTGTCTCCAATAGTCACAGACAGTTCCCGAATTTCTTCCAGTGTTTTGCGTTCCTCGCCGGGTGGAATGTGGGTGTTCATCCCGTCCAGCGTAGCGGCAGCGGTATCGGGCATCGGCAGGGAAAACCGCCCGCAAAACTCCACCGAAACGGCCATTGCTGTTTTTCGCAGATAAGGCGCTTGGGAGATACCCGGCGTGTGCTGCTCTGCGGTTGCAATGACGATTTCGGCGGGCAGTCGTGCCAGCACTTCACGCTGCGGCATGGCCGTTGGGAACACAATCGCGTGTTGCTCGGCATCGTACCCGACAACGCCTTCATTTTGAAATATGATGTTGACCGGAGAAAGGCGCTCCAGTTCCTTGATGGCCTTGTCCATCTGCTCCGGCTTGATTTCAGGAATCGGATACGGCTTGTTGCCGTAGGTCATAGATACATCGAAAATTGAGCCGACATTATAATAACCGTTGACGCGCACAAGCTGCGGGATGCCTTTTGCCCCTTTGTTTACGCGCCGCCCGAATTTATCCCAGTCTCTGGAGGTCAATACGGCCCGCGCTTGCGGCAGGGTTTGCAGCACAAGTGCTGCATTGCCGGATGTGATATGACTACCAAGCCGCCCCCTGCCGTACAGATAGTCGGCAAGGCGCTGGCCATCCTGCACAACTTCCTGCAATACGGATCTTTGCGCCGCAATGGTTTCTTTAAGTTCGGCTTGCTTTTTGGCTTTCCACTCCTCGATGGGCAATCGCTGTTCGTACATTTATCGCTCCTCCTTCGCAGTAATATCCTGCACTTTTTCCTGTGCCTGTGCTGCTGTCCGGGCAGCGTTTTTCAGCGCCATAATGGTTGCCCGCACAGATGGCCGGGGGTCAATATCCAAAGGATTCTTCCCGCGCGTCAGCAAGCTGTCGCCGGATTGACGGCGGGTTGGGTCTTTTTTTCTGTCTGCCGTAGTGACCTTGGGAATGGCATATCCCAACTGCTCATAGATGCGGTTCAGTTTGGCGACATCTTCAGCTTTGAACATGACGTCAACTTTTTCGTTCTGTGCCTTATCCTTGATGACCGTGAACAAGACGCCGTACTGCTTTGCCAATTCCTTAAACTGTCCCACGTCTTTGCTTTGCAGGGCAATAATTTTTAGTTCCTTGCCCTCCCGCAACAGACGGTCAAGGCTGGTTTTGCCTTTCACTTTAGGATTTTCCTTGGCGTAGGCCAGCGATAAGGCCAGTGCGTTTTTAATGCCCAGCGCAGACAGCTTAATGGCCACTTCGGTAACCTGTAAGGCTTCCCGCACCATCTGATCGGCTGCTTCGCCTCCGTTGTTCATCTTGTTTCACCTCATTTCGTTCTTCCTGTGCGGCAAGTTCTGCTTGCCGTAGTTTTTCCTGCACCTCGGCAGCATCTGTTTCGATGTCGGAACAGATGTAAACCTCATGGCGCAGGGCTTTCATTTGCTGGGTCAGTGATTTGATTTTTTCTTCCCGCGCGGCACGTTCCGGCTCACGCTTTTGCCGATATAAAACTTTGCGCTGGCGGGCAAGCTGTTGGATTTGGACTTCTGCACTTTCCTTGTAGGCCAGCAGTTCATCTATAGTTTCAATATGGTTTTCCCATAGGAATTTTGTCTGCTGCTGGTATCGGCTGAACAGCAGAAAATCCTCGCGCAGTAAAAAGTAGCAGCGCTTTGTTGCCTTGCCGTGGTAAGCTTTCCGCAGCAGGGCGCAGTAGTGATAGTAGCAAGCCATAAAGCCGGACACCTTGGGATACCGGCGCGGCAGCTTGCCGAGATACCGCGCTTGCCGAACAGTGGGCTGTAATTCTGTGGGCTGCCATTTCGGTTTTGCCGGGGCGTTTTCCTGCCGGTATTCCTGCTGCATTTCGGTGGGCATACGGTGCAGTTGGCGGTAATATTCCCGCAGCGCTGTCTCGGAAAAGCGCGGGTCGAGCCGGTCAATGCGGATATTTCGTTGAGCGTCTTTATGGCGCACGGCCATGTGTTCCACACGCGGGCCATATTTGACCGTGTAGCCCATGTTCTGCAATTCGAGAATAAAACCATCAAAGCTGTCGGCGGCAGCAATAGCCTGTTCCACATCTTTACGAACCATACCTCGGATGGTAGGCTTGCCGGCCTGACCGCTTAGCCACTCGTCATAAGATTTTCCCTTGCCGTCCGTTTCGATTACGGACAGCCGATTCTCTCTGCAAAGTTCATCGGAAGTTTCGCGGATTCCTTTATAATAGGTATTGAAATCGCTTCGGAACATTTTGCCGTCAGCATAGGACACAGAATTAACAACTATATGATTATGCAGATGCCCTCGGTCAAGGTGAGTTGACACAGTACATTCAAACCGATCTGCGAGAAAGCGTTGCGCAAACTCGCAGCCGATTTGGTGCACTTGGTCGGGCGTGGCTTCACCGGGAGAAAAACTTTGAATAATATGATAGGCCAAAATGTTGCCGTCTTTTACAGGCTTGCGCCAGCGTGTTTTGGTTTCAATCATAATTTCATAGGCGTTTTGCGGTATACAGTTAAATCCGCTTACATATAGTTGGTGTTCGGTTTTGTCATTGTTTTGAGTGTAGTTAAGCAGCTTGTTCAAGTCCTCCGCACTCCGGCGCTCGGTTTTCATTGGATTGCTTGTGTAGTCTAAACACAGATTCAAGTTCGACTTCACCTTAATAATTTTGGTATATGCCATATCAAAGACTATCCCTCACACAGCGCCACATATCTTCCAGTAGGCTTTGCGCTCTGTCCAACTGCGAAGCACTTACTCGGCCTGTCGCATTTGCAACGTGGGTCAACTGATTCAAATTGTTGCCGATGGCCGACAACTGCTGGCGCAGTTTGTTGTAGCTGTCGGGTGGTGCGGGTTTGATTCTGCACCCATCCACCAACGCACGGACAAACGGCTCCATTTTCATGCCCGCAATTTCGCACTTTCCTTTTAAGGCTGCATATTCTTCTTCAGTAAAGCGGACAGTCAACTGCTTTTTTCGTATTGCGATAATCGCGCACCTCCTCTTTTTGTAAAATGTGGCGGCAAATTTCATGGGGTCTTAGGGGGCTTTCCCCCTAACAAGTGGTCGTTTTGCTGTCATGACAGCAAAATGACATGCTTGCTCGTACTGTGCCATAGGCACAGTACGCCGCCTGCTGAAAATCACCACGGCAGTTGCCGCCTCTTTCGGGTCGCATAACGTTCGACACGACGAGCCAGCCGAAACATATTAACCCGGTCACGCAGGCTGTATTCCATCGCCGTGACCTGTACACCGTGCTGCATAAGCCGCTTGAAAAAAGAGTACAAGTGGCGCTCCTTGCCGCTGACCTGACGCATACGGCAGATATAAACGCGGTCAACTTTTCCGGCCTTAATTTGCCGCAGCATATCACGGTAGCCGGGACGCAGCAGCCAGCCGCCGCGTTCGTCAATGCTTCCACCGACAATATCACAGCCGTCATGCAGCGCCTGCATTGAGCAAACTTTATAGCTGTTCATTGTGCCATCGTAGTCGCCGGGAATTCTCGCGTACACCCACGCGCGGGGTCTTTTCTGTTCGTCCATTGTTCACCGTTCCTCATAAAAACTTAGTTGTTCGCCCTCCTGCCGAAAGCGTTCGTCTATCTCACGAAAAGTGCGTCGCCAACTAAAACGTTCGGTGGGTTTATTCGGCACGTCCTGTAATTCAAGCAAAAGCTGCCAGAGTTCGGGGTGGTATCTGTAGAGATGCCGCAGTTCGCTGATTGATGCGTTCGGGCAAAACCAACAACCCCCGCGTTTAGTGAAGTCATACAGCGGGGACAGCAGCTCCTCAGCTGCGCACATAGACCTCGCTTCTGGTTCGGCCACATGGTACTTGTCCAGCAAAGAAATCTGACCGGGCTTTAATCGTGCCAGTCGCTTGGGTTCATCTGCGGCGATGCCGATGTACTGCACCGTGTCCGGGGGCAATGCCTTCTGATATGCCTTGATCGGCGGCAGCTTGCAATCCCGCTGAATTGTACAGCGCCCACTCAGAGGGAATCCCGAAAGCATCCCCTTGGTTTTTCCTCGTGTGACAACATGGTAAAAGCAGGATAGATAGGTCTTTTCGGAGCGCAAAACCCGTGTCGGGATGCCGCGTTGTTCAAAATACGGGATTGCCGTTTCGTGGATAAATCGGTTGTGTTCGGGCAGCTCGCCGGATATTTCCTCGCTGAACATGACCTCGCAATACACAAGTTCGTCCAGCGGTTCACCATGCTGCAAGGCCAGCAACGCGGTGGCGATACTGTCTTTTCCGAAACTGCAACTTAAAATGTGTTTTGCCATCTTCTCTCCTATAAAAATAGGGAGGGCCACGCGGTCCTCCCTGTAAAAAAGTATATTTCATTTTCCGATTATTCCTTAGTCCTCGGTGTCCTCGTCATCATCGTCACGGGGCGCAATATCTTTGCGGCGGGCGCTCTTGTGGACCAGAACGGCCAGCCCTGCAAGAGAGATTCCCGCAATCGCCAGCAGCAGTCCCAACGAAGAATTGTCGCCGGTCTTAGGAATCGTCAGCAGCGGCGTGGGTGTTGCAGTGGGTGCAGCGAACACGGGTGTCGGCGCTGGGGTCGTGTTCGGCGTGGGCTGCGGAGTATGGTCCGGGGTCGGCGTGTTGTCGGGGGTAGGTGTCGGGGTGTCCTCGCGAGCATCTTTCATTACCACGGTCTGAATCTCGCCGGTGGGCAGAACGGTAAAGTCGATGCTTTCTGCAACCTTGTAGCCGCTGGGTGCGGTGATTTCCGTCAGTGTATAATCTCCTGCAGGCATCTTTTCCACATAATGCGGTTCGTTTGTGGAAATCCAACGGTCAATCTCGGTGCCGTCCTTGTCCTTGATAACCAGTTCTGCGCCGGGAAGTTCTTCGTTGGTGGTGATGTCTACCTTGGAAATTTTCACCTTGATGGTATCATCAAACATTTCAAAGGTCTGCACCTCACCTGTGGGCAGTACCTCAAACTCCACACGCTCCGCAATGGCATAACCGTCCGGGGCAGTCACCTCGGTCAAGGTATACTTGCCAGCAGGCAGCCTTTCCATGTAGTGCGGTGCATCGGTAGAAACCCAGCGGTCAATTTCGTTGCCTTTTTCATCGGTAAGCGTAAGTTCTGCGCCGGGAAGTTCTTCCTTGGTGGTAAGGTCTTTCTTGGAAATCTGCACCTTGGTAATATCATCCCGCATAATAACGGTGGCATCGTCCAGCAGTCTCCAGTCATCCCACTTCCAGAACAAAATGTTCTTGGTGGTCAGATAGTAAACTTCGCACTCCTCCAAAGGATTGCCGCCCTCGTCAGTTTTCTGAATCAGGCGGAACGTAATATTATCGGCCAGTGCGTACCCATCGGCGGCGCGGATCTCCGTCAGTGTGTAAGATTCACCGAAATGCAGCCCGGTCACGCGATGCGGTTCATCGGTGGACACCCATGTGGTTACGGTATTGCCGTCCGTATCCTTGATAGCAAGGGTGGCGCCGGGCAGTTCTTCATCGTTGGTAAGGTCGCGCTTGCTTACCCACATTTCCGTAGGCTTATTGGAACAAGTGTTATCCAGCACCATAATAGCTTGTCCGTCATAGGTGAAAGTAACCTCCATCGGCTCCTCGTTGACATAATAGCCGAGAGGGGCGCGGAGTTCCTTGACGATGTAATTACCACTGTTGGTGGTGGCGTCCTTGCGGATGCTGCTGCCGTAATACTCGCCGCGAATGGGAATATCGCAGTCAAAATAGGTGTAGCCGTCTGCGCCGGTTTCGGGGCTGGTGGCGACCAGTTCGCCCGCTGCAAACAGCAGTTTGCCGTCAACGCTGTAAATATCATCAGCCGTGTACAGGTTGAATACTGCACCGGCAAGGTATTTGCCGGTTTCGCGGTCAACCTTGTAAACGCCGACTTTGGCCTTTTCGCGGTCATTGTAGAATTTTAAGGTCTGCTGCTCGGTGAAATCGGCGTTGACATCCTTGCTGCGCACGACCTCAAAACTCTGGGAAGATGCAGCGCCGTCAACCTTGGCAATGCTCGTGGCCATAACCACATCGTTCCGTTCGTTATCCCATGCAAAGGTGACATCATAGCTTTCAGGGGTGCCGATATAGCCGTAAGGCGGCTTGGTTTCCTCAATGTGGTAGCTGCCCAGCGGCAGGGTCACACTGACTTCGCCAATCGTGCCGTCATGGATTACGGACAGGAAATCGTAGGTGGCCTTGGTGCGGGCAGGGGCAAAGGCGGCAATGTCTGCGCTGCCGTCGCCGGTGGTGACTACGGCGACTACATCGCCCTTGGCATACCAGAGCGTGCGGTTGCCATAATTGTCGGTCTGCCGATCCTGCGTATAAATATCCTCGGCGGCGGTGATGGTGTATTCCGCACCGGCCAGCGGGCGGGTTTCATACACGAAATTGCCGTCCTCGGCCTCGCCGGTCATCCACGGGTCAAGTGCGCCAACTTCTGTTTTCCAGCCAGCTAAGACCTCGCCTGTTTTGCGGATCGTCAATTTGCCCAGCGTCTCATGGTTAGAGTAGTTTTCACCAATCACAAGGGTATCCATGCCGTTCTCGTTTTTATCGCCGGTGGCTGCATAAATGCGGTCTGTGGTGATTTCAAAATCCCCATAGTAGATGCCATCTGCATCGTCGGCCAAAATGCCGTTTTCATATCCGGCAGAATCCAGCCATTCGTTGTAGAATCCGTTCGGGCCGGTGACTTCCACAATGCGATATTTACCCAGCGGCAATTTTTCAGGCAGCGTCAAGTTGCCCTCGCTGTTGGTGTAGAAAGTGTCTACATCTTTTGTCAGATGGCCGTTGACAGTATCGGTCATCGTAACGAGTTTCGGGTTGCCGTTGCTGTCATAACGGTAATGCCCCTGCTCGTCCAGCCAGTAGATTTGGAAAGCGGTGTCGGGCAGCAGTACCGGTTTGCCGGTTTCCTCGTCAACTTTGGTGATGCGGAGATAAACTTCGATTTCCTCGTCCAGTACGGTGAATTTCTGATAACTGTCAGAGCCTGTCATTACGCTGTCCTTGGGGGTGGCCATAGCGCCCCACGGGTTGTTATCCTGTTCGGGGTCAACGGTGACAATAAAAGGCTCGGCTTGGAACAGGTCGTGCGGCACAGTTGTTTCGACAACGAGATATGTTCCATAGGGTAAACCCTGCACACGAATATTCCCGGTGTCATTGCTGAAGATTTCGGCAAGCTGGTATTCGTTGGCGCTGCCGGTGGGCTGCCAGCCATCGCCCTTGCCGTTCTTGTTTTCTCCTGCGGCAGTCAGCGTTTTGTTGTACGCGGCAATTTCGTCAGCGTTGACCTCATAGGTCTTTGCGATGGCCTGCGTTTCCGCAGAAAAATCCCACTTCGGATGCTCGTTATCGTAGGTCTTATCAATGTAGGCATCCAAAATGCTTTGCAGGGTGTAGCTGCCGCTGCGGGTCTGCTCAAACTGCTTCAGTTTGGACAGGTCGGACACAAGGAAGAATGTAAAGCCCGCGCCCTCCAGTTCCAGTCCATTGCTTTGGCCGCTGGAGGATACGATTTTGCTGATTTCCACATTGCCTTTGGCAACTTGGTCTTGGCTCTCGGCCAGCGCATTGTCAGCATGGATGTGGTAATTGGCGCTGTAACTGGTCTTGTCGATCTGTTCACCGGCTGCCTGTCGGTTGTCGGCAAAGGTGGTCTTTTCTACATACCAACCCTCATCAGAATAGGCGGGTGTGATGTAGTAGTTATGCTCATCGACAAGATAGCCGTCTGCAAAAGACAGGTAATAGGCATCGTAAGTCCAAGAGCCATCCAACGCTTTACCTTTAGAGACTGTAGAAAACTGGTTCTTGTACACCCAATCCGTGTACTGCCCGCTGCCGTTCTTGGCAAGCGCGGCGGTCTGCCCGGTGGCTGCCTTGGTGCGGCTGTCCACGGTGGGATAGGTGCCGGATACAGCAAGAGCGCCCTCCCGCAACGGAGGAATGACCGTGCCGGTGGAGCGCTCTACCACATAATATTTGCCGAGGTACAAATTGCTGAAGCACAGCCAGCCATTCTCGATTTTAGCGCTGGCTACAAGGTGGTCTTTTTTCAGAACGGGTAAATAATCAGACACCCACTGCCCGCTGTTGTCGCGGATTGTGGTGTGCCAGATGGGATTGCCGTCTGCATCCACGATTTTGGAGTAGTCCACCACGCCGGTCACGCCATCGGGGTGCGTAATATCTTCGGCGGCGTAGAGGTCATACACCGCGCCGTCCAGCGAGGCATCGCCGTGGGCTTGCCCGCTGGCAAGGGCTGTGCCGTGGGTGGTGCTGCCGCCCACATACCGCACGGCATCAAGGTCAACCTTGGAGATGCTGATTTCGCCCAAGGTGCGGTCATTTTTCATAACGCCGTCTGTTGGCGTGATTGTGTAGCTGTCCTCATTGGCCGCCTTGCCGCTATTGTCGGTGTTATAAGTGCGGCTGGGGTCTTTGGCAGTGTCGTAAATGGTAACGGTAGTTTCTACACCTGTACGGGTGACAAGTTTGGTGCCGCCTTTGTCGGTAGTGGCAATGTCGGCATTGTAGTCAGCGTTGTCCAGCCAGATTACAGAATTGTCACTGTCCTCGGTGATTTCGATATAGTAACCGCGCTTGCCCAGCGGAGTGTTGGCTATGCCGGGATGATTGATGTCTGTCCAATCGCCAAAATAGCCTGTGGGCGCTTTGCTTTCCACAATGATAAACTTGCCCGTATTACGCTGGGTGTAGTAGAGAGTATGCCGCATGGAATCCGTGGTCGCATAGGCCGCACTGTTGATGACCGCATAAGTGCCATCGCCTTGGCGCTGCACACTGTAAGTGTTGTAGCCGCCTGTGGGGTGGTATTTTCCTGTTACAGTATCCCACTGGAAAATCTCATATTGCGCGTCGGCAGCAATCTGATTGCCGGTTTCACTGTCGGTTTTCTTGAGGTTGACCTGCAAGGACCATTCATCGTTTTTCATCAGATAGGCATTGTTTGAATTGGCCGGTACAGAAATAGTCTGTTTGCTGCCGTTGCTGCCCCAATACATTGCAAAACCGTAAGGAACACCCACTTCCTCATAGCGGAATTTGACGTTCGCCAGTTCTGCCTTTGCAGATGCAACCGCATTGTCCACCATGCGCTGGGCCTCGCCCTGCAACTCGGCAATCGCAGCATCGCGGGCGCTGTCGGCGGCTGCATCGGCTTCGTCCTGCGTGGTGTAGGGGCCTACTCGCCCGCTGCGGCTGTCGGTGGTTTTGCTTACGGAGTAGTGCAGCGTCCAACTTGCGGATGCAGCACCGCCATTGTTTTGAAAATTGTCATCGTTGGTGTGGCCAGCAGTGGTGACGGTCTGTTTATCTGCGGGAGAAATATTCCATGTGCCGCCGTCAATAGTACCGCTTTTGGTGATGGGTTCAATCTCGATGGTCGCACCGTCCGCTTTCTCGGTGGTTTTGAGCTGCACCTTGTCGGTGATGATACCGTAGTCAAAAGCAAAGCTGCCGCTTGCGGTCTGCGCAGGGGCTTCCCAGTTGGCGTAAATTTCCTGCACGATGGGTTTGGGGTTCGGTTCGTCATCGGAGATTTCGGGGCCAATCACGGCTACAGTCTGCCAGCCCGCACGGCCCGGCTGATAAATATAGGTGTAGTAGCCGCGGGCGGATGCGTAAGCGTCTGTGCCCTCCAACAGCGTCTGCGCGGATTCAAGAAGAATTTTGGCGGCAGTGCTGTCGGGGTAATTCTCGATAATCTGCATCTGCGCATCTGTATAGATCGTGCGGCAGAAATCCAGCAAACTCGGCGCTTCTGCGGAGAGCGCAACCGGAGGGAACTCCTGCATACCGAGCGAAAGCTGGGTCAAACCGCCCCAGATTCTGTACTGGTTGCCATAGTGGTCGCCGGGTACATACTGGTCTGCGCCAACCATAGAAGTATTGACATAAGTGTACGTTGGACAGTTCTTGGGCTGGCCGTCTGCGCCGGGAGTGCAGCAGTACGCCTCATCGCCATTGAACCAAATCAACCAAGTGCTATTGACTTTGGCTACCTTGGTGATTTTGCCGCTTGTTACGTTGGGGATGGGGCGTTCACCGTAGGCAGCAATACCGGCATCAGCAAACGGAGACGCCACCGTGTGTTCACGGTCAATGGTGACATACAGCGTTTTAATCTGCGTGCTACCGTCCGGGCCGGTGTAGACAAGCTGTGCGTTAAAATCGGCAGCGGCCTGTACATATACGCCCATGACGGCGGCAGAGGTTTCATGGTAGCTATTGTGCAGCAAGGCATCGGCATCAGTGGCGGGTTCGCCGTAAAAGTCCAGCAAGGTCACGCCATCCGGCAGGATCATGTCGGTGCTGCTGCCGTCTGCGGGATATTCGACCTGTGCCATAATGGGAACAATGGCATAGTCTGCGCCGTCCAGCAGGGGCGCGGCCATGGTAAGGCCGTCATTGTCCAGTGCAACGGCGGTCAGATAGCTGCCGCTGGTTTCTTCCAGCTGGCTTTCGGGCCACTCGCAAATGCCGATTTTTGTTTCACCGGTGGCAACCGGCAGACCCTCGCTGCCGATATAGGAACCAATGGGTGCATCGGGCAAGTCAGTGTACAGTTCCGCGCCGACAACAGCAGCAGAGATTTCTTCTTCAGCGGGCTGCTCTTCTGCCGTTTCCGGGGTAGCTTCGGTTACATCCTCGCCGGGGTCGGGGCTGCTCTCGTCGGCCTGCCCGTTGTCGGTTTCAGACGGCTCGGTCTGCTGATCCATCTGCACGGTTTCCTCGGTGGGCTGCGGTGTGGGTTCCTCCGCAAACGCTGCACCGGGCAGCATGGAGCAGAGCATTACCGCCGCCGCAAACAGCGCGGTAACGCGATGCTTCAATTTGTAATGTGTTTCTTTCATTGTGAAATCCTTTCAAAACAGAGATTTTTTCACGAAAAAAAGCGCCTGCAAAATGCAGACGCTGCGGTTATCTTTCGGGGGTATCCTGAACGGGTTGGGCTTTGGCTTTTTCAAATTTTCGCACTTGGTTTACAAAACCGTCCAATAGGCAGGTATGCGCTTGTAGGTCAGCGTAGTAACAGGAACGGTCAAGTCCACGGCGATCCATATCTTTGATCGTGCGAATGGAATCTGCCCATTCTCTATTTGTGCGAGAAATGCGACCATCTCCATCACGGGTTTGAATGGCCGCTGCCAACACATATTTTGTGCGCTCCAAACCATATTCTGTCACTACCTGTTCAACAGCGCCAGCGCCCAGCCGCAAACCATCAAAGCGCTGTGCAAGCGCTGCGTCAATCTCGTCCCGACACCTTTCATTCAAGTGGCAAGACGCATGGTACTGCTGCAATTCGCCGTGTTCGCGGGCATAAGTGACGGACTGTCGATATACTTTGGGTGGGTTCTGCTGCTGTTCCTTTTTCAGCAAGTCATCTGCACGGTCTTCCACGCACTGAGCCACAATGCTCATATAATCGGTTTCCAGCTTGGAAAAATCCTTATACACATCCGCCAGCGGCGCGGGAGATTTCAGCAGCGCCCGCACCCGTGCAGGGGTGAGGTTCATTTCTTCCGTTGCAAGAATAATGTCCTCACGGACGCTGTACTCGTAGGCGTGGTGTAAAATTTCTTCTGGCGGCTGCGCGGTCAGCCATAGGCAATAGGCGCTCTGCTCCACCCGCATTTTTTCGCAGAGCTGCTCCTGCGGAGTCATTCGGCATCCTCAAAAACAAGAGAATTGCTTTCAAGAATATATTCCCAAAAGAAGCGTTTACCGTTCATATCCGCAGCATCATAGCAGAATGTGATAAGCGCCGGGAAGATGGCTGCCGCTGCATCTTCGGAAACATTCAGCTTCTTCCCCGTGGCTGTGCAGTGGTTCAGATATTCCACCAGTTCGCCCAGCGTGGCCGCACCGCTTTCTTTCAAAATCGGTGTGCACTCTTCCGGCCACTCCTGTTTGTCCAGCGGCAACGCCAGCATTTCCTCGCTGATTGGGGCGCTGACTTCAATTTCTGTGTCTGGGCGCTGGCTGAAACCGTCCAGCACTTCAAGACAGCCTACGGTATCTGCTTTTTCGAGCAGCGCAGCGGCCAAAACTTCAATAATATCATCGTAAGACATAACGTCCTCCTAAAAAGAAAAGCGCCCACAAAAGTGAGCGCCCAGATAAAATATTCGGTTATGAGAACACCGGCAAACTTCCGTTTGCTGCATCCGTTTTCAGAATGGTGATCCAGTTGCTTTTGCCGTAGAGAAACCGCACGATATGCACGGTTTGCGTGGCATCGTCCACCGTATAGAACGCAAGGTAGTTCATAACTATGGTGAAGCGGATTCCCCATAGGGAAAGCAGTTTGTCGGAAACGACTTCAAATTTGTGCGGGAATTCTGCCAGTGCTCCGATTTTTTCGTCGGCCACATCCAACAGCTTGTCGGCGGCAGTTGGATTTTTCAGTACAAGGTCGATATAGTCGTAGGCGTTCGCCATATCGCGCTCGGCGGCTTGGGTGACATGAATGTTGTATTTCATCTGCGCTCCCTGCGGTGGCGCAAATCAGCCATAACATCGGCAAAGGGGCGCGTGTTCCCGGCTTCCACGTCGGCAAGGCCCTCTTGCAGCTTGCTGTACAGTTCAATGCGGCCCGCCATTTCCTCGTAGGTTTCCATGCTCATAACGGCAAGGTCGCCCTTACCGTTTTTGGTAATAAAGACCGGCTCATTGTAGGCATGGCAGTAAGAGGAAATGTCATTGTAGTTGTTTCTCAAATCTGCGCTGGAACGAATGTTCGGCATAGATAGCACCTCTCTTTCATACAGAAATTATATCATAATTTGTGTATGAAAACAAGTAGGAGTTTTAGTTGAATGTGACAGTCCAGTAGGTATACTGCCCCTCGGCAGTGGAGCAAAACCAACAGGCCACACCCATGCTCGTAAAGCTGGCGTTGGTGATGTTGGCATAGTGGGCAGGACTGTTCTGCCAATAGCTGCATACGCTGCTAGCCGAGCCGATAGGACCGGCTGCGCAGATTTCGCTGCGGGTGGTCATGCCGCTGTGGTCGAACGCACCGCCCGCGACAAAGCTCTCGCAGCGGGCATCTGCCGCCGCGCTCAGCCCACCGTCCATTGCCAGCGGGGAAAGTCCCGACGCCGCACGGATGGCGTTGATGTTCTCCTGCACGGCCCAGTATGTGCTGTCGCTGCTGTCGATGCTCCACCATTGCTCCGTACCGGCTGCAAGGTCGAACGGCACCGCACCATAACTCATACTAACCTGTGCCGGAGTGGCGGTTACGGTTTCCCCCACCGGGGCTTGCGTAGGTTCTGCGGTGGGGACTGCCGTAGGCTCTGCTGTCGGCGTGGGCGTGGGGGCCTGTGTCGGTTCGGGTGTCGGTACAGGGGTTGCTGTCTGCGCAGGTTCGGCAGTTGCAGCAGCTTCCACCGGCTGCGCAGTTTCTTCGGTGGTCGGTGAGATTTCCACCAGTGCAGCCGGTTCAGCCGCAAGAGTTTCATCCGCTGCCGCTGCACACCCGGACAGCGCCAATACTATGCCCAATGCAACAATAGATTTTTTCATAAAAACTACTCCTTTCATCCTTGGGGTGGTCGCGTATACGATTGGTCTTTCTGCCTTTAATCATAAAATTTATCGTTCCTCCTGTCCACGCTGTCGATTGTCGGTCTGACACTGTTGTTCCGGCTCGGTGTCGGTCACAATGTCTTTGTCGTTCATGTTCAGCAGTCCCTCCAGCACCGCAAGACGCTTACTCTTTTCAGTCAGTTCCGTTGCCTGTGGAAATGGCCGCTTGACTTCTTCCTCGGCGCTGGCAAGCTGCTGTTCCAACTGGATTTGCATATTGCGGGTCTTTTCAATGCTCGGTTCAATACCATTTGCCAAATTGGAAAGGCGTGTCAGATTGCCTAGCACATCAGCTCCCAGCTGAGTGCTATATGTACCAGAGCCAGCCAATCTTGCATGGTACTCATTGCCAAAAGGCAGATGTTGGATTTGCAGTTCCATACCCTTGAAATACCCGATAGGTACGGGCTTTTCGCTATTCAGTGCCAAGCCCAGCAGACCTAACAGGGCTTTCCCCGCAGGTTCTTTTTCGTAGTAAACTTTCTTTTCCAACTGGATACAGAAAACATCTTTGCCGTCCGCATCCACTACGGAGTGTTCCTTTACGGTGGCGGCGTCTACCGTGGCATTTTCAATCTGTTCTTTGCATTTTCGGATTTCAGCCGGGAAGCCGATGGCAATTTTATTTTCCAGTTCATAACGCTGGCTGTCATGGGCAGCTTTCAGTGTTTTAAGACGAGTCAACTGCACATCCAAGTCCATCTTTTCCTTGATAAGCGGATTGCCTGCCGCTAATGCCTTTACCTCGGCGTAGGACAGTGCAGCCTCGTCCATATCATCGCAGCTGCGAGCCGGAGATTTTGAGGTCATGATCTGCCCGATGAATTTTTGCTTATTTTCGATAAGCTGCCATGAGTAGGCATCAAATGTACCTTCGGTGACATAACGGAAAACATAGACCTCCTTATTTTCATTGCCCTGTCGTAATATTCTGCCCTCACGCTGCTCAATATCAGATGGCCGCCACGGTACATCCAGATGGTGCAACGCAATCAACCGCTTTTGGACATTGGTTCCTGCTCCCATTTTGGCCGTGCTGCCCATCAGCACGCGAACTGCACCGCTGCGAACTTTTCCGAAAAGTTCCGTCTTGCGGGCATCGGTGTTCGCTTCATGGATGAAGGCAATTTCTGTTTCGGGGATTCCGCGCTCGATCAGCTTTGCTTTCATGTCATCGTAGACATTGAAAACGCCTGCCTTGGGCGTGGACAGATCGCAGAAAACAAGCTGCGCACTGCGTTGAGGCATGGTATGCTCCCATATCTCAAAAATTTTGCCCACACAGATATTGACCTTGCTGTCAGGATCATCGGGCAAGTCGGGGTCGATCAAGCGCTGATCCAGCGCCAATTTGCGTCCGTCGTTGGTGATTTTCAGCATATTGTCCTCATAGGGCTTTACCATTTTATTGCGGATTTTGTCGGCCCGTTCGCCCAATTCCGCTACCATCTGTTTTTGTATTTCGGAGGGCTTTAGCTGGATGTTGGTCGGCTTGCCGCCCACAAGGGCAGGGACAGGTAATTTCAGCATATCTGCTGTTTGAATGTCAGCGCATTCTTTGAACATTGCCATAAGTTCCGGCAGATTAAAAAAACGAGCAAAGCGTGTTTTTGTGCGGTAACCGGTTCCCTCCGGCGCAAGTTCGATGGCTGTGACGGTTTCGCCAAAGGTGGCCGCCCAACTGTCAAAGTTTGCAAGGCCGTTGCGTTCCAAGGTGTACTGCTGCAAATAGCGCTGCATGGTATACAGCTCGGTCATGCTGTTGGAAATGGGTGTGCCTGTGGCAAACGTTACGCCCCGCGCCCCAGTGATTTCATCAAGGTACTGGCACTTCATAAACAGGTCACTGGCCTTTTGGCTCTCGGTGGTGCTGATACCCGCGATGTTGTGCATCTTTGTAACGGTCATGAGGTTCTTGAAATTGTGTGCTTCATCGACCATGAGGGAGTCTGCGCCCAGTTCCTCAAAAGTCACCACATCATCCCGCTTCGGGGCGTCCAGCAAATTTGACAGCTTGGTTTTCAACTGCTTTTTCTTACTTTCCAACTGCTTGACGGTCAGACGGCTTTCGCTGTTGTCCATGCTCTCCAACTGCATCTCCAGTTCATCAATTTGCTTACGGATAAACTCGGCTTTTCTGGCATCGGAAAGTGGAATCTTTTCAAACTGGCTGTGACCGATTACCACAATGTCATAGTTGCCGGTGGCGATTTTGGCGCAAAACCGTTTACGGTTTGACTTTTCAAAATCGCGCTGCGTTGTCACCAAAATGTTTGCGTTGGGGTATAGCTTCAGCGCTTCACTGGCAAACTGGCCTGTCAGATGATTTGGCACGGCGACAAGTGTTTTGCTGCATAATCCCAATCGCTTTTTCTCCATCGCGGCGGAGACCATCTCATAGGTCTTGCCTGCGCCGACAGTGTGCGCCAGCAGTGTGTTGTGCCCGTACAAAATATGCGCAATGGCATTGCGCTGGTGGGGCCGCAGCGCGATTTCCGGGTTCATGCCGAAAAACTGGATGTGGCTGCCGTCGTACTCACGGGGGCGAATGCAGTTGAACTTTTCATTGTACAGCGCCACCAAGCTTTCCCGGCGCTCACGGTCCTTGAAAATCCAGTCTTTAAAAGCATCTTCTATCATCCGCTGCTTGGCCTGTGCTTCTTCGGTGGCAGGACCATTGAGTTTATGCTGCTCCTTGCCGTTTTCGTCATAGATTGTATCGTAAATTTTGGTGGCCCGCAGGTTGAGTGCGTTCTCCAACAAATGATAGCCGTTGATACGTTTTGTGCCGTAGGTGTTCGTGACGCGGATATTATCGTTGCCCTGGCTCTTGTTGGAAATATACCAGTTATTCAGATATTCATTGTAACGGACAGCTATTTTCTGTTCGCGGTAGGTTGACTGAAAAAGTTCATCGGCAAACTGCTTGATGATTTCCGGCCCGATCCATGTGACACCCAACCGAACCGTTATCTCGCCCGCAGTCAAGTCCTTGGGCTGTACCTGTTCCAACGCTTCTACATTGATGCGGAACGCCGGGTCTTGCTCGGCTGCAACATGAGCAATACGCAGCTTTTCGCGTACATTGCCGGATAAATACTCGTCCGCCATAAGGTAAACAGGGCTGCCGTCCTCCTGTTTGCGGAAAGGCTCTACAAAAATAACGCCCGCCAGTTCCTTAGCAAGCGTTGCTTCATCTTTCCCGGTAAGGTGCATCATGTAAGGCATATCGACCTTGGCACGTTCCCCGATGCTCAGTGCCAGTGCATCCGATGCCGTGTCGGCGTGGTCGGGTATCTGTGCAGAGCGAATAGTTCTCTTGGTGAACATATCCGACTTGCTGATAAAGTTTCCTTTTTCATCGACATTTTCAAGTGAACACAGCAAATAGTAGCTGCTGTCATCCCGGAAAGACAACTCCGCGCTGCGGCTGTTGATTAGGCCGTGCTTGGCGCGGAAGGCATCATACTGGCGGTTAAGCTGGGCTTGCAGACGGTGGATTTCCTCGTCCGACAAGTCCTGCAACTGCGCATCGATCAGAGCGCGGGTGGTATCGCGCAGTTCCACCAGTTTGCGGATACGCTCGGCAGATGCTGCGTTGGGATTACATTCCCGCATGACTGCGCCTTCGCGGTAATAGATTTTATCGTCCTTTACCGTGTAGCTGAAATTACGCACAAAGGGATCGGCATCAATGTACTTGGTGTCCTCGCCGCTTTCCTCCTGTATGGGAATTTCGGCTTTTGTCAGCGTGGCGGTCAAGTGCTGCATGGCAGTGTCGATTTGCGTTTCCAGCAACGGCTTTCCGAAACGGTCCACCGCATCGGGGTCTATTGGCTGGCAGGTGGAAGCCGGGCCATACGGACCGGAGACTATCTCCATTCTGCCGCAAATCATTTCAGGGTGCTCCACAAAGTAGAGGTTCATGGTAATGCCGTTGGCATCTTCTGCAAGGTGCAGCCAAGGCTCGTCCTGCTGGCGCAGCGTATCGCGCTTTTGCAGAAAAATTACATCCGTCATAATTTTAGTGCCGCTGCCCTTGAACGCATTGTTGGGCAAGCGCACCGCACCGATAAGGTCGCAGCGCTCGGCAATGTACTTGCGGGCACGGTCATCCTTTTTGTCCAATGTGCCGCTGGAGGTGATGAACGCCATGATGCCGCCGGTGCGCAGCTTGTCGATGCTCTTGGCAAAGAAATAGTCGTGAATGGGAAAATGCAGCCGGTTATACTGAGGGTCATTGACTTGGAAATTGCCGAAAGGGACATTGCCAATAACGCAGTCAAAATAGTTGTCGGGGAGAAGCGCATTTTCATAGCCAGCCACTTGGATATTGGCCTTTTGATATAGCTGCTTGGAGATGCGGCCTGTGATGCTGTCCAATTCTACGCCGTAGAATTTGGCATCGCTGCTGCCAAAATGTCCGTGTGCGAGAAATGCGCCTGTGCCCATGCTGGGTTCTAGGATTTTTCCGCCCTTTACGCCGAAGCGTTCCAGTGCGCGGTAGATGGGGTGGATAACGGTGGCAGGGGTATAAAACGCCGTCAGGGTGCTGCTGCGGGCAGCTTCGTATTCGGATTCAGACAATGCTGCTTTCAGCTGGCTGTACTCGTTCGACCATGTACTTTTGTTCGGGTCGAACGCATCCGAAAGCCCGCCCCAGCCCGTGTACTGTGCTAAAATTTTCTGCTCATCCTCAAAAGCAGGGCTGCCGCCGTTCGCTACGCGCTGCTCAATTTCTTTCAGCTTTTGGATGGCGGCAATGTTGGCTGCAAACTTTTCGCGCGGTGCTGTCGGCAGGTTGTCCAGATAGGGGGCTTCATAGGTAATGGGTTCACGGTGGTAAGGTTCATCTTCTGCCGAAAGCCGTTCTGCATCCGCCATAACCTGTGCCACAAAGGGGCTGGGTTCCTCAACGATTTCACCCACGATGGATTCAGCAACTTCTTCCGGCTGCTCTTGGTGGCTTGGAACTTCTGGGGTGGATAGTGCTGCATTTTTGGGGTTGGCCGCAAGCAGCCGCGCAAATTCTTCATGGCTGACGGCACGGCCTACCAGCGGGAAACTTTCATCCCGCAGATGAATGTTTTCTCTGCCGATTTCCTCCACGGTAAAGGGTCTGGCATCTTCCAGATAAACCGTGCTGCCGATAGTTACAGGTGATTTTTCGACTTTTCTTGTAGTCGGATGATGCTTTTCAAACTCTGCTTCGGCGGTATTGATAAAATCCGAGAAGGCGCTGTTTTCAATGCCCTGCGCAGCAAGCTCGTGGTTATCTTGGAAGTAGTCGATATGGACAATGTTACCGTCAACTTCATAGCGGATTTCGTTCCGCAGAAGATTGGCATACACTTGGATCTCGTGCTCATCGTCCTCGGTGGTAGAGTAAGCAAACTCCACGCGGGTCAAGTCGGAGAAATTCGGCTCGTTTAGCCCCTCATTCTCGCAGAAATCCGCGATGGCGTGTTTTGCATGATCGAGTGCGGCATCGTTCGCTGCGCGGGCGGCTTGCTGTTCTGCTGCCCATGCCTGATAGGGGGCTTTTTCGGCATCGGTCAGATACTGGTCGTTGTAAACCAAAAGCCGCAGGCGTTGGGCAACCTCTTTCCACTTCAAAACGCGGCGATACTCGCCGTCCTCTGTACGTCGGGTGATCTCAAGATTTTTGCCCATGTGGTTAAGAAAGCCGCGCCCACCATCACGGAAGAACCATGTGCCGCCGCCGATGCCGTATTTCTTTTTCAGCCAGCGGGCTTGATCTTCCTCGATAGGAAGTACCTGTGCAGAGAGATATTGCTGAATACGGAATTTGCCATCTTCAAACCCGCTGCCTCTGCACAGCACATCGGTAATGTCCTGCTCCGTAATATACTTGCCGGATGCGTCAATGATGGGCTTGTTCCACTTTTTGACTTCCGCCGCAAGGTCGATGCTTTTTGCTTGCTGCTCATGGCTCGGCAGCCCTGCCACTTCAGAATCTTCGGGGGTAAGAGTAAGCTGCTCCATCTGCTGCGGCACGGGTGCTGCCTTGATTGGAACGATCAGACGCCCTTGCCCGATAAGGTCAGCAATCTTTGCGGCAACAGCATCCCATGTCAGATTGATCTGTGCTGTTTTGGTAAGATAGTTACCCTCCCAAAGTTCAAGGTACATATTATGCCGGATAAAACCAACGGTATGGTCATCCACGAACAAATATGTATAAATTTGCTTGTAACAGTGCTTGCAAAAGGCGCTGCGCTCGGCAAGGTCGGGATGCTCATTGAAATATTCCAGAATAGCCGCATTGTCGGCACGGCTGGAGGAGTCCTTCGCCAGCAAGCCTAGAATCAGTTCATCGCTCAGCGGCGGCAAATCAGAAATGGGCACAGAAAAAGCGGAGGGCGTGGTATCGCTCTCCGCTTGGGGTTCTTGTGTTACAGGCTGTAAATCTGCTGCATCGCCAGTTCCTCGGCTTGGGCCTGCAAGGCGTTCATCCACTGCGTCCAGCCCATCGGGTCGGTCTGCCGGTTCGGGGCGGTGCTCTGCTGCATCAGCGTCTGCATGGTCTGTTCGATTTGCCGGTGTACTGCGTTGTCCATCTCCGCCAGATGCGGGTACAGCGTTCCCTCCAGCATCATCTCGTCGAACATCATCGGGGCGTTCTCCAGCAGGAATTTCCGCCGCAGGCTGCCGTACTTCCCGATTTCCGGCATCGGCGGCTCGTTCAGCGTCAGCGCCGGGATTTGGTAGCCGTTCACCATCATGTACTCCATTGTTGACCTCCTTGGTGTTATTGGTTTCTTCCTGTTTGTCACCATAATAGCGGACTTTTTCGGCGCGTGCAACACTGTCGATTTCTCTCGTGATGCTGCCGATCTGCTGCATGAGAGGCCGTGCCGCCTGTTGGCAAGCGCTGCCCAAACACAGAGCAATGCGGTTTGTATCAAACTGGTTCACAGACTCAAGGGCAGACAGGTCCAGCCGCGCAGTATCCACGCCGCACCGCAGCGCGGCCATATACAGACAGCTTTGGGTGATAAGCTGTATAAATAGCTGCCGCTGTTCGTCCGACTTGGCCCACTGTAAGCTGCTGCCGTCTATGGCTTTTCCCAGTGCGGTTGTGAATATGGCGCTGCGCTGGGCAACGCAGGATGTAGAGAGCATGAGTAGGGCGCTCTGGATGCTGTCGGCGTGATTATCCGCTACGATTTTATCCCAAACAGGCCGCCAGTTCTGGTCTGTAATGACCCACGGCAGCGCGTCGGGAACCTCCGCACGGGGGATGGTATCGGAAATGTCAAACAGATACCGCAGCCGGGAAGAATTTGCCCGCGTGTCAAATACCGCGATACCGTGTGCGCCGCGCTTGACCCAGCGACCCGCATTATTATTCCAGTAAGCTATGTCGGCCACGGCTGTGGCGGTGGGGCTTTGCTCGTGAATCAAAAGCTGGTTCGGGAAACTATAATTATAAGCAATGGCCGCTGTCCGCAAAAATGCTTTCCAGCGGTCGCTGCTCTCCGTGACGGCTTGCAGTTGCTTTTTGGCAAGCGCACGGATATTTTCGTATTTGGCCATAGGCTGCTCCTTATCGCTCGTGCTGTTCTGCTTTTGACAGTGTGGCATTTTCAAGTTCCGGCAACAAGTTATCTACCTGCTTATACCCAATCGGCTGAACATAAAAAGCGTGTGTCTCGTTATCTTTGTGTGTCACAATAATATCGCTGACAGAGACGGAACGCATAGTTTTGGCGTTTGGACGGTCATCCCGATTATGCCGTGAATAAATGCTGTCCAGCGTTTCCCAACGCTCCATCTGCCCCTTGTACACGAGTTCGTAGTCCTTTGCTCCGGCAGCGAGCCTCGCAGGAGAATACTCCATAAAAACAAGGTCTCGCCTGTTAGTTTGATAGATTTCATAAGGGATTTGCACTCGCTTTTCGCTGCGAAATCCCCACGGAAAATAGGTGCCTGAATCAAATTGGAGTGGCTCATCCAGTTCATCTGAGAATACAACCGGTGTCACTGGCCGCCCACAATCCAAGGAATCCAGAATTTCATCCTTGAATTTTTCCACGCTTGTGTAAGGAACGATTTCACCGATCATCCCGCCTGCACCGAGATATTCGATGTAGCCGACTACTTTATCTGTCTTTTCTTCCATTATCTTTCCAACCTTTCCCAAAAAGATAGTTTGTTCCCGTAGCGTTCATCCTGCGGGCGTACCTTTGCGGCGGGCAGTTCACCGCTTGCCATATCTTCGACTTGCGGTAGAAAAAGTAGACGGCTGTATCGGTCTGCTTGGTCTTTGGATAAGCCCACGACTTTATCACCATTTAGCCCGCAGATGAGAAATCGCCCGCGCACGGTAATTCCCTCGTCATTGACCTGTCTGTTATATTTCAGTCGGCTTTGGGCTTTGCTGCATATCAGCCCGATGCGAGGTGTGCCAAACGGTTTTAGAATTTGGCTTTCACCCTCGATTACCTCGGAAACCGCAGTCGCCGCACTGGAAAAACCCGCTTGATAAGGGCAGTAGCTGGGTTCAACAACTAATAATCTCGTCATCGGTGTCCCCCCTCATCTGCTGCCGTGCTGATGGGCGCGGGCATAGTTTTCCAGCAGTTTTACGATAACCTGCTGCATCTGGTCGCTCGTAAATCCTTTGGGAAAATAGCGCTCAACTTTAGCAACTGGAATCATAAGCTGCGGGTCACGCGGCTTTACACTTGGCGGCTTGGCGGCCATAATGTGCTGGATTTTTTCGGATGTCAACACGCTTTCCTTGCTGGCCTCCTTGAGTTTTTGTGCTTGAGACAGTGACGGGGTACAGCCCTCGGATTCCATATAAGAGAGGAAGTCCTCTTGTTCTTCTGGGGTAAGGTAGCTAAGTTCTACGGCGGGAGTGGTTTTTAGCTTGCCATCATCCACCATTTTCATGAGTTCAGGGGTGAGTTTGTTCAGACGGATAAAGCGCTGGACTTGCTTAACACTTTCACCGGCTTCATCCGCGACAATTTGGTTTGAACGACGCTCATCAAAATTCGGGCCAACTTGGCCCGAATTTATTTTTGACGGTCTGCCGCTCTTTCTCTTTACGGCTTCCAGCTTCATCTGATACGCTTTCGCCTTTTCACTCGGTAGAATATGCTCTCGCTGGCAGTTGCTATCCACCATCAGAATAATAGCAGTATCATCGTCCATATCCCGCACAATGCAGGGCATAGTTTCCACGCCCGCCCGCTGGCTGGCATGACAGCGGCGGTGGCCCGCTACAATTTCATACCCACCATCTTTCCGAGGGCGGACAATGGCAGGGGTCATAACGCCGTATTCTTTTATACTGTCCACCATTTTGTCCATTTCGTCATCGTCACGGACTTGAAAAGGGTGATTCCGAAAGGGATGCAGTTCCGTCAGCGGCAAAATTTGGATTTTCTCTAATTTTGCGTCCTGCCGCTCCTGCTCACTCGAAAAGAGATTATCGAGTGAGGGCAGATTGATGTTGCTGCCGTACTCTCTCATTTTCCGTCACCTCCTTGGCAAGCGCTTTATATGCCATACTGGCTGGCCCGTTGGCATCGTAGGTCAGCACGCTATGTGTACTGGCAGCGCTTTCTGCTGTGCGCGTACTGACCGGGATTTCTGCACGGTAAATTTTCAGCGCGTGACCGTAGGCACTGCGCAGGGCAGCACACACATCTTTGGATAGGTTGGTGCGCTTGTCCACCATCGTCAGCACAATGCCGTCAATATCCAGCCGGGGATTGATACGGCGCTTTACTTGGTTGACGGATTTGAACAGGGACACCAGACCTTTGAGGGCGAAATGCTGTGCCTGCACAGGAATCAGCACTCGATCCGCCGCAACAAGCGATGCCACGGTGATGATGCCCAGCGAGGGCATACAATCGATCAAGCAGTAGTCATATTTATCATTAAACGGCTCCAGTGCCTGTTCCATGATTTTCTCGTGCGCCATAACATTTACAAGGCTCACTTCCATATCGGACAGACCAATGTCGGAAGGAATGAAATCCACCTTTTCTTCATGGTGAATTACCACTTCTGGCGGCTTTTCATCCTTGATAACAGATTCCATTAGGTCACTGATTGTTGCGCCGTTTTCGGTGCCATCATAGCCGAGATAGCTGCTCAAATCGCCCTGCGGGTCGGCGTCCACCAACAGCACCTTGTAGCCCATAGCCGCAAGTGCTGTGCCGAGGTTTACTGTGGTGGTCGTTTTGCCCACACCGCCTTTTTGGTTTGCAACTGCAATAGTTTTCATGTTCCGCTCCTTTACCGTTCCATGCTGATAAGTCTACGAGCCGCCAGCAGATAGTCGTTATAATCCTTGCCTATGGCGGGGGGCGTGTCCTGTACGACATATCCGCGTTCTGCAAGCCGTTTCGCAACAATTTTTGTGAAGTTCCGTCCGGGGTCGTCACGGTCAAAGCAAAGCGACACGCGCTTTACTTCGGGATGCTGCTGCAAAAAGTAGTCAATCGGCTGATGGTTCAACCCGCCCAGCGCCAAGTAGTGGACGCTGCGCCACGGGGAATCGTGTTTGTACTGCCGCAGCGTTGCGCCGGACATGGCATCAATGGGGGCTTCGTAGATTTCCACGGTATCGCAGTTTTCTGATTCGGCGGGAATCAGAAAGCCATACTGTTTTTGGCTGCCCGCGACATCTCCGCGAAAGCTGCCTTGACAGCCGCGCTGAAAAGCAGAGCGCGGTACGCCGTTTTCATCTTTGCCCACAAAAACGCAGTTGCGGTAGTTGCCGCGCGTAGTTTGGTATAGGATTCCACTACCCACACAGTAGCGCAGCACTTTCGGGCTGATGCCACGGTGCATCAGATAGGCCGTTGCAGCTTCGGTGTTTCGATCTGCGGTGGGTAACTCAAACGGGCGGGTCGTGTGCTGCTGGGGAGAAGAAGCCTTAGCCGTCTGAATAGAAACAGGCGCGGGAGCCATTGCACTCAACAACCGTACCGCCGAGACAAAGTCCATGCCCTCAACCTTTACCAGAAAGTCGAGTGCATTGTTGCCACCCTTGCTCTGCGAAAACCAGTGAAACAGCCCATTTGTGGGCGTGATAACAAGGCTGCTGTGCGTCTTGGTGCAATACTCCTTGTCTGTTTTGCGGACAAGCTCGCCGGGATGGTAGGTTTCAAGGTACTGCATGACGCTGATACGCCGCGCAGCCTCGATGTTCTTCTGATATTTGCCCATGATGACCTCCAAGATTGTAATAAAAAAAGCACCTCATCTGCGAACAGGTAAGATGCTTGTAAGAAACGATATTCTCTTTTTCAGCTGGCTGTTTCTTCAGCCAGCTGGAGAGGGGGTGTGGGGGAGAGGGACGCGCCGCGCCCATTCCTATAAAAGTGTATAGTATCCCCTTGGTGCATTTATATTGATTTTACGTTGTATGCTCTATTTCGCACGTTGCAAAGGTAACCCTTATAAGGTATAATCTATTATGATAAGGTAAGGCAGGTGAGCATCCATGCGTTTTTTCTTGATGCAGCGTGACCATCAAGTGGCTGTTATTGAAATAGCCGAAAAAACCGGCGATATAATTGATGTGGCTGAGATTCTTTCTGCGCAAAGAATCCCCCTCGGCGCAAAACATATCGACGGCAGTTTCGATGTTCTCTCCCTGCGTAAATGGTGGGCTGGGCGTGGTATTCCTGCAAGCCGCTCCGGGCTGGAACACGCGCTGGAAGCACTGCACGTTCCCTATGCAGAACTTCTGCTCGTCAAGTGCAGCGGCCTGAGCCTTTCCGATCAATATTGGGTCACTCCCTGCGATGCTCCGCAACGCTGGCATGATGTAAACTTTTACGAGAATGACTTTTCTGACGATGTGGGCCGCGCCTTGTTTGGTGAGGGCGTTCTCTCTGCACAGCCGGATTTGTGTTCTCCCTGCAATACCTCGGATGGCTTTTTACAAAAGCGCTGGCGCATTGCGGACGGGAAACGGATTCTGTTAAAGGCCGGTTCGGGCATTTACCAGCAAGAGCCTTACAATGAAATTGTTGCCTCTTCGTTGTATGACACCCTCGGTATGCCGCACGTTTCCTATTGGCTCGTAGATCAGGGCGGGCAGGTCATGTCCGCTTGCGAGTGCTTCACTGACGAGCACACAGAACTTGTCACCGCTGCCCAATTTATGCGACTGCTGCCGCAGCAACAGGGTGTCTCCAACTGGCAGCACTTTAACGATTGCTGTAATGCGGTTGGAATCTCCGATATACAAAAAAATATCTGCAATATGCTGGCCGCCGATTATATCTTAGCTAACACAGACCGACACTTGGGTAATTTCGGTTTCCTCCGTGATTCCGAAACGCTAGATTGGAAAGGACTTGCCCCTATCTATGACAGCGGCACAAGCCTTTGGCAGATGACACTCACTCGCGCCATCAGCGCGGATGCAATGGTTCCGGCAAAGCCGTTTGAAACGTCGCAGCAATCTCAGCTAAAATTGATCGCACCTTATGTAGATTTGCCGCTGGAGCGCCTTGATGGATTTTCTGGCAAGGTAAAGGACATCTTGGAGGATGCTGCCCAGTTTGATGATGGGCGAGCTGCGAAAATTGCTACCGCTATTGAGGGCAGAATCCAAACGCTGCGTTCCATGACCATGTGACAGAGAACTGGGTCACATACGAACTGGTGACAAATTGTCACCAGTTGATATAGAATTTACAAAAACAGCGTCCGCCAATTACATTCGGAGGACGCTGTTTCCATATATTCACAGGCGTGTACCTATGCACTGCTTTTTTCAGTTGGCTTTCCCTGCTGGCTAAACTCTTTGGCAAGGGCAACCATCTTTTGTGCCGGTCTATAACTATCCAGCACATGAGGACTGACCAAGAAATTTAGGATGCAAACTTTTGGTATCATGTAGCTGCTGCCTATTTTGAAGTACCGAAAATATCCATTGCTGCACCACGTTGTAATGGTATTATGATGGTAGCCGGTAAACTTGCTGACTTCCGTAGCACTTAGTACATCGCTGTATAGCCGCATCTTGCATTTCAGAAAAGCCGCGAATTTATCTTTGTCTTTTGCCGTGTCAAGATTGGCCCATTCCCGTAGCGTAAGGGTTTTCCTTGGGCTTCCCTTGTTCCAACTTTCCAAGTAGTAGCCTGTTGGGGGTGTATATCTTTGCGGGTTGGATTGGCGCTTTTTTAGGTAGGCAATAACATCCTTTGTGTTGATAATGTACTGCCGCGTTTTCTTACCGGTATCTATGCAGGGCACAAGCCCGCTTTTCAGCAAGTATCGGGCTGTCTTTTTACTGATATGGCAGATGACACGCATCTGTTCCAGCCCGATTTTTTCGGGGTAAGTTTCCTTGATTTTTGCAAAATCATAACTGTAATCCACTATAATCACCGTCCGCTATTTGAACTCATCAACAGCAGGTAGGGGGCGGTTTGATTTTTTCGATAAGGGGATTTTTGCATAAAATTTAGTCAACGTAATTCTGTAAATGCCTGTTGTAATAAGGAAAATCAGCCCATTTTGTTCTCTCCGGCTTTTCTCTCCAACATCTCTCCAACGTGCCAAAAACGCCCATTTTTCTCTCATTTTTCCCGGAAAATCAGCTTTTTGAAATGGGTTCGAATTGCGACGTTTTGACGTTAAAAAGGACTCTCTTTTCGACTTTTTTCTTCGTTTTGCCGCCGAATCATCTTCCAGTAACTTCCGCTTTTTACCGGCAAATTCCACCAGTGGTGGTTTAGGCGATAAAACTCGAAATGCTTTAGGACTGGAGACTGTCGCGTGGGTTCGACTCCCACCATCTGCGCCATATCCGTCGTAAAATCGAAAGATTTTATGACGGATATTTTTGTTCACAGCTTTGAAATGTGATGCTGTAAGTTTACACAAGGACTATTACAAGCCAAAATCCACTTGCAACAATAATCTGCTGCAAAAAGCCATTTGTTGCCCGAATTGTTGCCCACAGTTCATGATTTCCTGCGCGAAGGGATAATAACTTATAAAGAGTTATCTCCAACAGCAGCGTTTTTCGGTGTTGCGAATACTGCTTGGTGGTATGCCGTCAGCACGCTGAGCTTGCGCTGCTCCTGTACTTGTACATAGCGGGTCGTGACGGTGTTGATTTTCAGATTTACGCCCATTTGCTGGGAAAAATCGTCCACTGAATGTCCGAGAATTTGGCTAACTGCATAAAAATCACCTGTCAAATTGTACATATTGGTGCCCGCCGTGCCGCGCAGATCGTGAAATCGGATTTTCGGCATCCCGGTGCTACGCATAAATCCGTTAAACTTGGCCGAAATACGCTTTTGTAAGTATGGCGAACCGTCCGGCTTGCACACAACAAGGTCGTTATCGTAATACTTGACCCCGCCGAGCTTGCACAACCGCCGCTGGTCGGCTTGTTCCTGTTTGAGCCGCAAAAAGATAGGCATCGCTTCTTCTGTAATGGGAAATGAGCGTGTTTCGCCCTCGTCACGGTCTTTCAATGGTTCCAAGTGCGGCACAATTTTAGCATCTTTTGGCAGGTCACAGGGGATTTGACCTCGCAAGGTAATTTGCCTGTGCGTCAAATCAACATCACGCCAGCGTAACCCCAGTGCTTCGCTGAGTCGCAGCCCAAACAGAACAGCGAGCAGCACCACGGTCTCAAGTACATTACCATGTACAAACGCCAAAAGCTGCTGCACCTGTTCCACGGTGTACTTGTCATATTTGCGCCCGGCGTTCTTACTAAACCGTGTCATAATGTTCTTGGCTGGGTTGTTTGGAATGTAGCCATACTTTACCGCCGAGGACAGCGCAGAGCTTAAAATCCGATGGCAATAACGCACTGAATTCTCCGCCAGTCCCTTCTCACGCAGTTGCGCAATCATATCGTCAATCATTTGGGGTGTCAGTTTATTCAGAGGTACTTCGCCCAGCATGGGAATTAGATGTATGCTTATGCCGCTCCAATAGCTGTATCGTGTACTTTTTGCAAGGTTATGGTGGTAGCTTTCGTACCACTTGGGCAGATACTCTTTTAGCTTTTGCTTGCTTTCCGGTCCGTAGCCGACCATAGCGGCGCTGCCAGTCTGTAACTCCAGCTTGATCTGTGCCTCATACAATTCTGCTTCCCTGCGCGTTGCAAAACCACGTTTAGCAATGCTTTTCTGCCTACCGTTCTCGTAGACTTTCACATTGACATCGTAGACGATGCCCGATCTGCCTGTTAAAATTCCTTGGCTGTTTCGCTTGTTTTTGACTTTTCTCTCGCGGATCGCCATATCAGCACCCGCTGCTTACAGACCTTGCCGGGGTCTTGGCACGGTTGTAATAATCCCAAATAGCCTGTTCGGAAATCAGGCGACGGTTGCCATTCTGGATGAACTCCAACTCGCCGTTGTCCATCAACTGGCGCAGTCGATTTTCTCCGATGCCGGAAACAACTGCCATTTGTTCCACAGTTTTCAGCATCGGTTCAAACGGATTTCGCACAGCTTGCGGTGTTTTTTGCTTTGCATATCTTGCCATAACTATCCCTCCTGCGGTATAATTTATAAAACAAATTGTTTGTGGTACTTGTGCACAGCACAGGAACACGATCATTTGTAAGGCTTGAAGATTTGGTATATTCAGTTTTCAAGGTTCTTGTAAGCAAGACATACATTTTGTATTTCCTGCTTACAAGTATATTATATGACACACTTTTTGTATGTCAACCGCTTTCGGTATAAATTCCTATTTTTTTAACATTTGGGAGACTTGTTATGGATACCCAAGGAAGAAGAATAAAAAAATTGCGTTTGGCTAAAGGTCTTTCGCAAAAGCGCCTGTCCGATATGGTTGGAATTGTACCTACCCACTTACAAGCCTACGAATACGGAACACGCCACCCAAAAGAAGAAATTCTCAATCGGCTGGCAAAAGCATTAGATGTCACACCAAGTATGCTTCAACCGTTAGATGTTGATACTGTAAATGGTCTACTTGGCATTATCTATGAAATGCACACCAGTTACCATGGATTGGAAATTGTAGAAGAAGACGGACAGATTTCCATCCGCTTGCCAAACACCTTACAAGCAATGCCCGCCAAAAAATCACTGCTTAGGATCAAGAAAATTCTTGACGATAATACATACCAGCCTTATCCAGAATACCAGTCAGCGAAAGACATCCAAGAAGAAAATCAAATTCTACCGGATACGAGCGTTACTGTTGCGCAGGAGAAACGCTGGGTCAAAGAGCAAGAAGGTCTGTTGCTGCGAGCAACAGACTTATATAGCCCAGATGTGAATTACAATCAAATCGAGGCCGATCGAAAGGCGCTTCGTAAGCAATATCCGGATGACAGCGAAGATGAGGATTAACCTTTATGGATACTTATCAACTGAATGAACAGCAACAGCGATTAGCAGAAACTTTTTATAACGATTATTCTCTTATCAAATTTGGGGCTTATGGGGAAGAATACCTTTATACTGTTTGCGACGTAGATACAAGAAAATATCATGCCCTTAGAGAAAGACCAGATTATAGACAGTTTATTGCCGATAAGGACAAATACTATCGCCAGATGCTAAGTAACCTAATGGCGTTGCGATGCAATTTTTCAGCCGATTCGTTTATTGAAGACAAAGAAAAGCACCCATATATGTGGAACCATGTGACAGATAGATTATTGCGAGAATGTGAGCCTATCGTAAAATCGAAAATATTAAAAGATGTGAAGAAGGAAAAGTAGAAAATTTATATTTAGATATTTAAGTATTACCTTGGGGGAAAAGAATGGCTAAAATTCAATCTGTTGAACCGAACGTTGCTGATTTAGCAAATGGTTGGATGCGATCTTACAAACTTGATTACAAGCTCGAACAAGAGTCGCTCAATACAGAAATTGATCGGGCGCTAGACGAATACTTCTCGAAAAATGGCGGCGTTGGCGGAAATCGTCCGGATGCCAAGCTGCTTTTGCGGGACAAAAACATGGTGAATTATCCCGTCCTGATCGAGTACAAGGGCTATAAAGATAAACTCGTTGCCCTTGATTCCGAGGGTAAAGTTGCAAATAAAACCGCCAAGAACCAACCCGATTTTAAGCATATCAATTCTTATGCGGTAAACGGTGCCGTTCACTATGCAAACGCACTTCTGCATTATACGAGCTATACTGACATAATTGCCATAGGAATGACCGGTTACAAAACAGAAGCCGGAAAGCTGGAACATGAAATCGGCGTATATTATGTATCTAAAAGCAACTTCGGTATCGGGCAGAAGATCGATAACTACACAGATTTTTCATTCCTCAAGAAATCAAATTTTGATAAGTTCATCGAAAAAGTAAAACGTCTAAAGCTTACACCGGACGAAATCGAGAAACTAAAAGAGCAGCGAGAGCGGGAAATCAACGCAAGCCTTGTAAAGCTGAATAATGATATTTATCAGAACGAAAAAGGCTTGAGCGAGCGCGATCGCGTATATCTTGTGGCTGCGTCCATCATTGCGACGCTCGGCGTTCCCGGTAGAGTGGCTGCTCTTGAAAAATCCGAGTTGAAATCTTCAACCGAAACCGGAAACCGTGACGGTGATATTATCCTCCGCAAAATCAAGACTTTTCTGGACGAAAAGAATCTTCCGCAGGAAAAGCGTGATATGATTGTCCGCACATTACAGAATACACTGACAACGGATAATATTAACAAGGTCGAAAACGGAGAAAGCCAGCTCAAACGTGTCTTTGCAAAAATTGTTGATGACCTTGGTATATACTATAAAATCGGTCTTACCACGGACTTTACCGGTAAGTTATTCAATGAGATGTATAGCTGGCTGGGCTTTTCTCAAGACAAGTTAAACGATGTCGTTCTAACGCCCGCCTATGTTGCAACTCTTTTAGCAAGGCTCGCTAGAGTAAATATGGATTCCTATGTATGGGATTTTGCAACTGGCTCTGCAGGTCTTCTCGTTGCGGCTATGAACGAAATGCTCAACGATGCAAAAAACAAAATTAAATCTCCCGACGAATTTGCGCGTAAATCTGCCGCAATAAAGGCCAATCAGCTTCTTGGACTCGAGATTCTGTCAGAGGTGTATATGCTTGCCATCCTCAACATGATTTTGATGGGTGACGGCAGTTCTAATATTTTGAACAAAGACTCTCTGAAAGAGTTTAACGGCAACTATGGCTTTGGCAAAACGGATGAAAAATTCCCGGCTGATGCGTTTGTTCTGAATCCACCGTATTCCGCGCCGGGCAATGGAATGGTTTTCGTTGAAAAAGCCCTTTCCATGATGCGCAGGGGCTACGCCGCCATCATCATCCAAAACTCCGCAGGCAGCGGCAAGGCAACGGAATATAACAAGCGAATTTTGAAACACAGCACGCTGCTTGCAAGCATCAAAATGCCGATAGACCTTTTCATTGGCAAGTCCAGCGTTCAGACAAATATATATGTTTTCCGCGTCGGGGAAACTCACCAAAAAGATGATACCGTCAAGTTCATAGATTTCTCCGTAGATGGATATACGAGAACGAACCGTAAAAAAGCAAGCTGCAATCTACGTGATACCGACCACGCCAAGGAGCGCTATCAGGAGCTGGTTGACCTTGTTCGCTTCGGAAAAGCCAAATTAAATATCCTTACGGAAAAGGAATATTACGAGGGAACGATTGACCCCGAAAATGGTGCAGACTGGAATCAGACGGCTCCCATCGACACAAAGCCGACACTGGAAGATTTCAAGAAAACCGTCAGCGATTATCTGGCATGGGAAGTATCAAATCTTTTGAAAAATCAGAGTCTGGAGGATGACCGCCTGGGAAAATGAATGCCTCACTTAGCGAAAAGCTAAGCGCCGTTAAGTGGGGCGAATTCAGGCTTGGAGATTTGTTTGAAATAAATCCGACCAAATATTATCGCTTGGGAAACGATAATATAATATCCGAAAATGGAATGATTCCTCTGGTTTCTAACGCTTCTATTGATAATGGCGTTATGGGGTTTTCGAATCTGCCCCCTCTAAATAAAGGGAATTCTCTGTCTTGCTCAGATACAACACTTGGCGCTGAAACCATGTACTACCAAAAAGACGATTACATTGGTTACCAACATATACAGGCACTTGTTCCCAAATTTAATCGCTTTAATTCTTCAATAGCATTCTTTATTATATCGGCTTCTCGTGTTGCAACATCAAATAGCCAGTATGATTATGGGCACAAATTCAACCGTGATTCAATGCGAAAAACGATTGTCTTTCTTCCAGTATGCGATAATGGCTTCATCAACTTTGATTTTATGGAGTCCTTTATAGCGGAGCTGGAAGCGGAGCGTGTAGCGGAGCTGTCCGCTTACTTAGCAGTAAGCGGACTGGATAATTATGAATTATCCGGTGATGAAGTGCAGGCACTTCAAAATTACAGCCTTTTAACGTGGAAGTCCTTCAATCTCGAATGCTTGTTCGGAAAATCGACTCGTGGAAAACGATTAAAGGGTGATGACCGAGTTTCCGGCACTCTTCCGTTCGTCACGGCCGGAGAAGCCTCTGAGGGGATTTCTGCCTATATCAGCAATGATGTGGAGATATTTGAGAAGAATACCACCACCATTGATATGTTTGGCTCGGCAAAATATCGCAATTACAAATATGGTGCCGATGACCATATTGCGGTAGTTCATACAGAAACTGTCCCCATGAAGGCGGCCATCTTTTTGACCGCTGCAATCCATAAAGCGGCTCATACAGGGAAATTTGATTATGGTCATAACTTCTATGCCAAAGATGCCGATGCACTCGATATCATGCTACCCGCAAAAGATGGAAAACCGGATTATACCACCATGGAAACATTGATTTCCGCTGTTCAGAAACTGGTCATTAAAGAAGTTGTTCTTTATGCAAACCAAAAGATTGAAACGACAAAAGCGGTAACGAAAAGGTACTGGTAGTACATGCTCGTTACTTTTAGGGAAATTGCCATTATCACCGATAAAGCCATCTCTGGATTTATAAAAAGGGGGCGTTTTTGTGCCTGGAAAATTTTCACTTCGCAAGTTCAGTGAAATCAATCTTGATGATCCATTTTTCGCAACCCTGAAAAACGATTATCCGGGAAGTGCGTCCTCGCCGTCGTTTTCTGTCTGGTTTAAGAACAAAGCGCAGGAAGGTCGTACCGCATTGGTGTTTTCCGATGATCAGGGACTTGGTGCCTTTATCTGTATAAAGAATGAAAATGAGCCGATTGAGTTGAAAGGCGGCACCCTAGCTGCCTGTAATCGCGTAAAAATTAGTACAATGAAGATTGCTGAGCGTTTTCGTGGACAACGACTGGGTGAAGGTGCAATCGGATTAGTTTTGTGGAAATGGCAAAAATCCGGAACTGATGAAATTTATGTTACAGCATTCGATAAGCAGGATCTGTTGATTTCACAGCTTGAAAAGTTTGGCTTTCATAAAGCAGGATACAATTTAAATGGAGAAGGCGTGTACATAAAGAGCCGTCATAACATTGATTATAGTGACCCGTATAAGTCTTTTCCCTTTATCAATCCGAACTTTCATTCTTCAGGGTATCTTATTATCAATGATACCTACCATGATACAATGTTCCCTTATTCGGAACTCAAAAATAACACTTTACAAAATGCTGTGGCTATGAATGTAAGCAACGGTCTTAGCAAAGTATATGTCGGCGCTCAGTATTCTAAGTTGCCATATGATGTAGGAGATCCCATTCTTATCTATCGCAGATATACAACAGGATACGGAAAGAGATACCGTTCGTGCATCACTTCCTTCTGTGTGGTAACTAAAATCATCCAAGCAAAAGAGAACTGGAATCATCTGATGTCCTTCGAAACATTGTTGCATAAAATTGGTAACAAATCGGTATTTAACCAAGAAGAATTACGACAACGGTATTCCCATGACCGAAATCTTCTTGTTATTGAGATGCTCTACTACGGATATTTTGGCGAGGGAAATAATGTGAATATGGATTGGCTTGATCGAAATGGCTATTGGGGAAACACATATCCTGCATTGATTCCACTGAATTCAACCGCATTTAAGAGTATTTTGGAAAAGGGAAATATTGATGTCAGCAATGTTATTATCGATTAAGCCTCAATATGCAGAAATGATTATCGAAGGCACAAAAAAGTATGAGTTTCGTACTCGAAAATGCCGTGATGATATAAAAAAAATCATATTTTATGCCACTGCCCCCAAAAGTCAAGTGGTAGGTGAAGCTGAAATAGAATGTGTTTTGGTTGGAAAACCCACTGAAATTTGGAAGAAAACCAAGTGCGGATCAGGTATCCCGGCATCTTTTTTTAAGGAATACTACAAAAACAGAGAAGTGGCCGTTGCGTATAAACTTGCAAATGTTCGAGCTTATGAAACACCCAAAGCATTAAAAGATTATGGCATCACACATGTGCCACAGTCTTTTATTTACCTGAAACAGCAAAACGATTGATGCGCAGTGGAAATCCACAATGATTTTTGCTTTCCGACAAAAAGGAATTTACTATGACTGAAAATGACAAGCTGCAAATGTTCGAAGATCAGGCAATTCGAACTGCGTGGGATGAGGAAGCCGAAGAATGGTATTTTTCAATAGTAGATGTTGTTAAAGCACTGACTGAACAAGCAACTGTTAGAGGTGCCAGCAACTATTGGGCAAAGCTAAAAGAAAGATTAAAGGCAGAAGGTGCAAGTGAACTGCTGACAAATTGTCAGCAGTTGAAAATGAAAGCGACCGATGGCAAGCGGCGCCTCACAGATGTTGCCAACACCGAACAACTTTTGCGTATCATCCAGTCTATTCCGTCCAAAAAAGCAGAACCGTTCAAGATGTGGCTGGCTATGGTCGGACGCGAGCGCATTGAAGAAATCATCGATCCGGAATTGACGATTGATCGAGCATTGGATACCTATGCACAAAAAGGGTATCCACCAGAATGGATCAATCAGCGCCTGCAAACAATCCGTGCTCGCAAAGAACTGACCGATGCTTGGAACGCTCACGGCGTACAGAAAGGTCAGGAGTATGCCATTTTGACAGATGAAGTTACAAAGGCGTGGTCAGGACTAAGTACCCGGCAATATAAAAATCTCAAAGGGCTAAAAAAAGAAAATCTGCGTGATAATATGAGCACGCTGGAACTGGCACTAAATATGCTGGCAGAAGCTACCACAACAGAACTCACTAAGGCTCAGAACCCGCAGGGATTGGAAGAAAACCGCACCGTGGCAAAGCAAGGTGGCACAGTTGCCGGAAACGCCCGAAAAGAGATTGAGGCACAAACAGGCAGGCCTGTTATAACGCCAGAAAACGCAAACACGGTTCTGCTAGGAAAAACAGTCACCGAAATGATTGAAAACATTGCGGAAGATAAAGAAAACTAGTAATTTCGTCATCAAAAGATGCTGCTGCATTGAAAAAGTGCATTCTGGCTTTTGCCAAAATGCACTTTTTCATAATAATTACTTTATGGTGTAGAACCTCGGTTTTTTAGCATCCGTATTCGAAAAGAATTTTACCGCTTTCGTAATAGGAGAAACACAATGTCAAAAACGAACATGATGTGCATGATTCCGACTCATCTCGTTCCGTAGCGGTGCCGCCCTTTGCACCTTATCCTGCACCATCTCGCAGTCCATCTCAATGTCAGCACAAGTGACAATCTCCCGCCGCAGCTCTCTGATGCGGGCTGTGAGCGCCTGTATTTGCTCCGAATAATCGGCAGGGGTAGTTTTACTCTTCCCGCGATAGAGCGCCCTACGCTGCGCCGTAAGGCTGTCGTATTCGGTTTGCAGATTTTCTTTGTAAGTCAACAATTCGCCAAGCGTTGTGATTTGCCGTTCCCACAAAAGATCGCATTGCCGCCGATAACGATTGCAGGCGGCACTAACACGCATGAACCGCACCGAGCAATAGATATTTTATCGTAATAATGCCCCTGTCCGTAGGTTCGCTTCTATTTATTGGGGCGCTTTTGTCATATATACCAAATACACGGTTCAACTTTATCATATTTTACAAAAAGATATACTTTCCATTGACTTTTGAATGATAATAGCGCACAATGTATTTACATCATTATGCTAATTTTGATGCAAATAGCAAGTAAGGGCTTCACAATGAAAACATTTGACTTCAAAGCAA
>OGGD01000253.1_pt1 | contig 44625 bp, 64 predicted proteins | sample 1571091 | NCBI WGS metagenome assembly OGGD01 (sample SAMEA2582073, study PRJEB24529) | metagenome | biome: Human gut stool | place: China | collected 2011
CAGTCGCCGGTATTCGTCGCTGCGCTACGGTTGCCGGTATTCGTCGCTGCGCTACGGTTGCCGGTATTTGTCGCTTTCGCATGCTCGAAATCAGCTTTTTCGAGGATAAACTTCACGCCAGCCTTAACCAGTCCGGAAAGCCCGATCTCCGCGCCGATTTTGATTTTCTTTCCGACGCGCTTGCTGTCGTCGTGCGTCTGCTCGTTTGCGTCAAGCTCGACCTCGCAGAACCGGCTATCTGCCGGATTGTAATACCGCAGCACATCGAGCGGAAACTCACAGGCGTGAAAGCCCTCCTCGCAGATTTCCGCCCGCTCGGTTTCGTACTCCTTGCCGATTTCGTACTGAAAGTCCTTGCAGCGCAAGTCCTTGTCGAATCCCTTAAAGCATTTCATCACTTGACTTCCTCCCACTCGAACCGCCCCTTCGAGCTGTTCCTCCACTGTCCGATACCGCGCAGCGCGCCGTAATCCAGCCACTCGCGCACCGCTTTTTCGTGTGCATCGTCCAAGCAGAGGATCGTCATTTCGCACGTCGTGCCCGCCGGGCATTCCTCGCTGCTGCTGAGTGCCGTCCGTTCGCCCTGCGCGGTCTGCGCACGCAGCGAACGCTGACAGATCGTGATTTCGCCCGTGGTATCGAGCCGAATGCGGCGCGGCTCGACGAAGATCAGGCCGTCAATGATCTTCTTGTACGCCGTCAGCTTGCCCGACTCGTTTACCGCCTTGCGCTTTTTGCCGGTCTCCGGGTCCTTGCCGCTGAGACGCGACAGCATGCCGCAGGCGTCCTTGAAAAACCCCTTGATCTGGTAGTCCCAGAGAAAGGGCGTGCCGTCCTCGTCCTTGGGGAACACAGTCGTGCCGCGCTCGATGATTGCGTCCTCACCGAGTGCCGCGACTTCCTCCGGCAGTGTTGCCGCGTCCGGGCTCTTCGAGCCGATGAACCGGCTGTAGATTTCCGGGTCTGCGGTTGCCGTGCCGAGAATGCCCTCGGTGAATGTCACGTGAATTTTCAGCTTTTTCATGATTTTTTGTCCTCCTGTTTCGTTCCTCAAACTTTGCCCTCGCATAGCTTTGCCATGCTATGCCCTCGCTGCGCTGTGTAATGCTATGCTTTGCCGCTGCAGTGCACTGCGTTGCTATGCCCTCGCTCTACTTCGCCATGCTTTGCCGTTGCTGTGCGCATCTGTGCTATGCCATCGCTCGGCTGTTCACTGCCTTGCTCTGCCGTTGCGTGTCTATGCCCTGCATTGCCTTGCAACGCTACGCCCTTGCTCTGCTGCGCTTTGCATTGCTGCGCTTTGCATTGCTGCGCTTTGCCGTGGCTATGCTCTGCTACGCTATGCTCTGCCTTTGCTCTGCACATCCAAGCTATGCCCTGCTTTGCCCTTGCCGTGCAGGCAGTACGCCGATTTTCTTAGCGCTTGCGTTCGGCTTCCTGCCGATCTTTTTCGAGTAAAGCGCCTCACCGATCGTGCGTTTCTGCATCTCGCGGATGACGTTCCGCCGTTTTATTCCGTCGGTCATTGCGTATCACCCCTTTCTGCGCCCTCAGACGGCGCGTGTCGCGTTTTCGCACCACTCGGCATGCAATTCATGCCTGAGTGCTTAACGACGCTCACAGCGCATCTGAGCGGCTTTCAGCAAAAGCGTCTTGCGCTTGTTCAGCTCGTCCTTGAGAACGCGGTGGTAAAAGCCCCACCCGAACAGCAGCACAAGCTGCGCGAAGATGCAGGCGAGTACGCCGAAAAGTACGGGGTTGATAGTCATGGTTTTTCCTCCTGTCGTGGTTTTCTTACTAACCCGAACGGTAGTGAGGGTTAGTTCTTTCTTCTTGCATTGTTAGAAATTAAATTAATATATATTCGACCGTAGGGAGAATATATATATACTTCTTTTCTTTCTTTGGTACTTTCTTTCTTACGCCTCGGTGTGCCCTTTGACTGCCCTCGGACTGCCCTCGGTTTGCCCTCAGACGTTCCCGACACGCCGCTTTGCAATGTCGCTTGCAACGTCGCCGATGTAGTAAACTACCCGTCTTTCACCGGGAACTCTCGGCGCACGAATAACCTTCTTTGCAGCGTCTCTGTCGCTCAAACCGTACACTTTCATGCACTGTTCGAGCGTTAAAAGCACCGCGCCGCCGTACATCCGTATCAGGTCGTTTTTGACTTCCTGCCGCAGTTCCTTGTAGCTCCGTTCCTCCATGTTCTGCCCTCCTTTCGGTTCGCCCTTGGACTGCCATTTGTTTGCCATTTGTTTGCCTTTGCGCGGCATTTCAACGCCTGTCTACGCTTTGCAATTCCGTTGCGAAGCAGTGCTATGCTATGCCGTTGCCGTGCTGCGCTCCGCAGAGCAGTTCCGTGCAATGCCCTTGCTGCGTCCTCTCCCTCGTGATAAACTGTCAGGGAAAGGAGGTGTTAAAATGACCAGTCTGCAAAGTGAAATTCAGTCCTTCAAAAATCGTTACTCTGTTCATGGGGATGAGCCTGTAACGAAAACCGAACTTGCTGAATTTGCACGTCGGCTTGCCGATCTTCTTAACGAGTTGGCGAAATAAGCCTCGCGCCCGCTGTCACTTCTCGATGGCGGGCGTTGCCTTTAGCACGCCCTCGCGCGCCAGTGCATCGGAAAGCCGCTCTTTTGCGTCCAGATACTCCGCATACAGCCGTGCGATTTCGTTGTCCTCGTCCAGTCGGACGTACATATAGATTTCCTTCTCCATGTCCCTCACCCCCTCACGCGCTTTCGTTGTCGTCAATACCGAGCAGGTAATCGGACGTTACATGGAACATCCGCGTCATCTCGATCAGCTTGCTTGCCGGAATGTCAGTTCTGCCTGCCATCCACGACTTGAGCGTACTGTACGAGACGCCCAGCTTCTTTGCAAACATCGCCTTGTTCATGCCGTTTCGTGCTCGCTCTGCATCAATATTCGGGTACATTCTTGTCACCTCCGTTTTACCCGTTTCGGGTTAATCACTGTCTATACTATACACCCGGAACGGGTTAATGTCAATAGCCTTTTGAAAAATTTTAACCCGAGACGGGTAAAATTCTGTTGACAACCATATGCAGCGGATATATAATAGAGGCATGACAAGGAGGTGAACAAAATGGGCATCCCGGAACGGCTTGTCGAGGTTCGCGAAAAGCACGGCTACACACGAAAGCGCCTTGCAGAAGAGCTCGGCAAGCCCTATGCCACGATCACCAAATATGAAAACGGTGAACGCGAAGCCGGTTCTGAATATCTCAAACTTATAGCAGGGAAATTCCACGTCACTACCGACTATCTTTTGGGCATAGAAAAAGAAACCTCCCCCGCCCCGGCGAAAGCCGAGACGAAGGAGGTAAGCGCAGACCAGATCAGAGCGCTTTTCGTCGCCGCCGGTATCATGCCGGACGGCGTAGACCTGACGGACGAGGATTTACGGTTTCTCCGTTCCGTCGCAAAAGCGGTCTCCGCTTGGTTTGAGCAGCGAGACCAGGGCAGCTAACACCTGCTCTGGCTCGTCGAACGTATTGAGATAGGCTGCGAGCTTTTCGTAATTTGGATATTTCGTTTCCATTTTGGGGTTCCTGCCTTTCTTAATTCTCTGGTTTTATGATACGCCTGCTTGTCGGGCGTATCAACCAAAACCGTCCGCAAGTTTCGACACAATAATACATCGAACATCTGTTCGATGCAAGCTCCATTATAAGTGAAGCACAAAATGTGTCCGATTTATGGGACTTGATCGGAAATGCCAGCGTCGGCGAGCTTCTTTTTGGAAAACTGCTCCATGATTTTCATAAGGTCATCCGTGCTGGTGTCACAAGTGCCGGTATAAAAGCCGTTGCCTTCGGCGCTGACCAGCGCTTCTTCGGCAAGGCGGATGAGCTTACCGCGCTGATGTTTGGTAAGCGGAAGCGTGTTGACGTAGTGATAGAGTAATTCAATTCTCTTGCGCGTATCTTCATCGCGTTTAACGTAGATTGCGCAGCATTCATCGTGCCTCATGGTTTTGCTCCTTTCAAATACGGAACTTTGTCTGGCAAAAAGAACCGCTCAATTCGAACGGTTCTCTTCTCCCAGAAGTCTGTTAATGAAATACTGCTGACCCTTGCCGGTCACTTTCGGCGTTTTGTTTACGCTGATATGGCCGTCGGAGTGCGTGACGCTGGTTTCCTTGACCTCGAACAAACCCAGCTCCATGCTGCGCTGTGTGGGCATGTTGTAATCCGTGCCCTGTCTGCGCACCAGATAGCCGTTATCGCGCATCCATGCAAACAGCCGCTTGCCGCCCATGTCAACGCCGTTCTGCTTGACGATCTTCGCGAGGTCGAAAATCAGAATGGACGTATGCGACGCCGCGACGCTGTCTGCGAAAAGAACCTTGGGCGCGTCCTGCTCGATCTTCTCCGAGAGTGTGTGAATGCGCTTGTGTGCGATCTGCAAGGCGCGAGCCATGACTTTTTCCGGGCTGTTCCAGTCGCGTTCCAGCTGCAAGAAATACTGACGTGCCTGCTTGCCCTTGTCGTTGCGCTGAAGCATGCAAAGTTCCTTCGCCATGTCGATGGTAATCTCTGCGTCGTCAACCGTGCGTTTGACTTCGCGGTTACCCTCGAATCGAACTTGCTCATTTTTGAGAAAGTTGAAGTCGCGCCCCTGCTCAAAGCCGTATTCACACATACGCGGGAACCAGTCGCCAAAGCGTGTGCCAACTTCTAGGAAGCCGTGCAGCTCTCGCGCCGATACAGTCGGCTGTTCGTTGTCGTAATTTACAGTAATGAGTTCGTTCATGATAACCTCGCTTTCCGTTAAGTGGAAAGGAGCGGCGGGAGCATACCCTGCCATGCATAACTCCAATGCCTGCCCCGTTTCGGGGTGAGCATGCTCTGCTGTAGCTACGAGTATAGTCTAACTGCCACTGTGCGAAATGTAAATTGACAGAACGACGGGGACGAAACAGGAAAAGCAGGATTTCGGAACGTTTTTGAAAATTGTTGATGTTTTGTTGAGGTCTATATCGGTAAAAAACGGCAAAAACCCGTAAAAAACCATAATTGACAAAGTAAGTATACAATCTCAAAAAGTGCACAAAAAAAATTTAAAAAATGCCTGCCGGTGCGCTACCACCAAACAGGCATTTTTACAAGGCGAGACCTTGCACACACATTTTACCATAAGTAAAGGAAGGGTGCAAGGTGAAAGCAACCGATCTGCTCGACAAAGAGCGAGCGAAGTATTACCGTAAAGAATACGCTATATCATTCAGCATATTATTTCTGGTAATGTTGGTAATTGTGCTTGCGATACTGTTGTATATCGCGAACGGCGAAAACGCACCTGCAAAGCAGAAATACGCAGAAGCAACTGAGACCATAAGTGAGCAGCAGTCGCAGATAGGCGATCTAAAAACGCAGATTTCAGACTTGCAGTCACAGCTTGACGCCGAAAAAGCCGCATACAACGAGCTGTCGAACGAGAAAAGTTCCGTTGAGGATCTGACGCAGCAGGCGTATGAAGAAGGCTGGCAGGATGCTTGTTGGGAAAACGGCATAGAGCCGGATACGGACGACATCGGCGGATACGACTATACCGCCCATTTGGACGATGGAGAGGACCCTGAAAGCCCCACCGCCTACATCACACCATCCGGCAAGCGTTACCACCTGTCGCAGTCCTGCGCAGGCGAAAACGCGATCCAGACCACAATAGCAGACGCTTCCGACAAGGGTTATACCCCTTGCGCAAAGTGCGCACAATAAGCAAAAAACCGCCCACCGGAGGGCAATCCGGCAGGCGGTTCGAGGGTAGTACATTTGAGGAACGTTACTACCCTCTTATTATACGACAAAATAGGAGGTTTTGCAACATGAGAAAAGCGAACACATCCGACGGATATTTCCGCGAGACGTTCACGTATCAGGGAAGGCGTTATTCTGTCCGCGCCAAGACAGAACGCGAACTCTGGCGGAAAGTCGACGAGAAAAAGCGCCGCCTTGAAGAAGGTGTAGACGTGGTGAACGAGAACACGAGAGCCGAAAAGTGGTTCGCGGACTACATCGAGACTTACAAAAAACCGAAGGTGCAGCCGACCACCTATTCCGACCTGTGCGGTTATCTCAAGAACTATATCGCGCCGGAGATTGGTTCCATGCGGCTGAAAGAGGTTCGCGCCGTGCACTTGCAGCGCATTATGAACAGCGTTGCAGGCCGTTCTGCGTCCATGGCGTGCAAGCTGCGCGATCTTATCAAAGGCGCGTTCCGGCAGGCGCGTATTGACCGTGTGATCGTCTACGACCCCTCGGAGTCACTGGTTATGCCGGAGACCAAAAACGGCACGCACAGGGCAATTACAGCCGACGAGCGCAAGCACATTCTGCACGTTGCAGAGACACACCGCGCCGGTCTCTGGGTGCTGTTCATGCTGTACACCGGTGCACGCCCGGACGAGACCAGGAAAGCGACATGGGACGATGTTCGCAGAAACGAACAAAAAATCATCCTGCACTCGTCCAAGACGGATTTCGGCGACAGAGCCGTTCCCCTGCATCCGGCGCTTGCTCCTCTGCTGACCGGCGGTGAAGGTTACATCTTCACGCAGCCGACCACCGGCAAGCCGCATACAAAAACGTCTATGCGGCAGATGTGGGAGACATTCAAACGTGCTGTTGATAAGGACATGGGCGCACGGACGTTCAAAGGCGCGATCATCCCGGAAACGTCTGTCGTAGCCGACGACCTCACGCCCTACTGTCTGCGCCATACATACGCAACCGACTTGCAGACCGCAGGCGTTCCGCTGAACATCGCAAAGGAGCTGCTTGGCCACAAAGAAATATCCATGACAGCCAAAATATACACCCATCTTTCCGATGAGGCGTTCAACTCTGCCGCTGAAAAAGTGGCCATTTTCGACCGCGCACAGCGTACCGGCAAAGTGGTGTCTATATAATAAGGTATGCGTCACTGTGTCACTTGCTGTGTCACCAGAAAAAATGAATGCCGAAATCGTAAGCTATAGCTTAACATTTCGCGCTTAACACACTGCCTTTTAAGCAGGGTGTCCGGGGTTCGAATCCCCGCTGGATCACCAGAATTAACGCCGTTAAAACTTTGGGTTTTGCGGCGTTTTTTCTATTTCCACATAACTATTTTGTTGGAAAAGTTAATTTCGCATTTTTCGTTCATGTCAAGCGAATACCGGTTTTTACGGTTTTTTGCGGGCGTAGGGTGTGTCACCTACTGTGTCACCTGCACAAGCGAAAAAGGGAGGGCTTCGCGCCCTCCCTTCTCTTATCCGCCGAACCCCGGAATAACCGTTCTCGGGTCAATACTCTGTCCGTTTTTATGCACTCTCAAATGCAGATGCGGGCCAGAGCTTTTGCCTGTCGAGCCGATCACGCCGACCTGCTGACCGGCGCTTACCGTGTCGCCCTGCTTAACCGTAGCCTTCTGCAAGTGACCGTACAGCGAGGTGTAGCCGCCACCGTGATCTACTACAACATAGTTGCCGTAGCCGTTCTCATCGTAGCCAACCTCAGTGACCTTGCCGCCGCCGATACTGTCCGCCGCCTGTCCGTTCACACTGCCGCCGATGTCGATACCGTCGTGCTGTTTGCTTCCCTTGCCCTTGTTCGTCGTAGGTGCACTTCTGCTGCCGTAGCCGCTCGTGATAACCGCGTCGGAAACCTTCGTCGGGTTGCTGAAACCAGTTGCGCGGTTGACGGAAATGCCGGTATCGCCCTTCTTGTCCTCCGGCAGCTTGCCGCCGCTCGTGTAATAGCCGTCAATCTTCTTGTAGCCGAGCGCGTGCATGACTGCCGCGTACTGCTCGTAACTTGCCGTGTTCTGGCTGACTGCTGCGCCGACCGCCGCAATCTTCGCGTTCTTTTTGCCCTTCTCGTAGGTAACGCCACTTGCCGCCGTCTTAATCTTCGCGTACTGCGGCGCGGAAATGCCTGCGCTCTCGACCTCGCCGATTGCTGCTTTCTCCTTTGTGCCGCCGTTTTCACGTATCATGTCGAAGGTGTAGTTTGCCGGGTCCGCCTTGACCATGGAATAGAACTTGAACGTGTTTTCGAGCGCTTCCCTCTTTGCGCCGGTGTAACCCTTTGCATCGAGGTAATAAGAGAACTCGGTCGCCTCAGCCGCCGCGCGTCCCTTGTCGATGTTCTCGCCCTCCTTGGTGATAGCCTGCTTCTGTATCATCGCGTCAACGAACTCCTCGGCCGTCACCTTGCCGCTGATTTCCTGGTACTTCTCCCACTGGCTGTCAGATGTACCCTTGATAAGCAGCGTGTGATACAGGCTGTTCTTCTCCTGCTCAGAAAGCGACTTGTCGCTCTTGATGGAGTTAAACGTCTGGTCTCGCGCTTCCCAGCTTTCCATGCTGTCGTTATAACTGTCCTCCATCTCCTTGTAGGCGTAGTAAAGACCCGGCTCAATGCCGCTGTCCTTGACGGTCTGGATCGTGCCCTCAAGCTCCTTACCGTAGGTCTTGTTTGCCGCGACTGCCTTTGCGTACTTGTACACATCGGATACCGCCTCGATCTTCTCGTCGTTGGTCATGCCCTTGTACGCTTCGGATTTTGTCAGTTTGCCGAGCGCATCCAGTGCGATCTTGCCGCCCTCGCTTGTCAGCGCGGAATACTCCTGCGCAGTGAGGAACTTCTTTGTGCCGTCCTCAGTCTTGTAATACTTCTGCGGCTTGCTTGGCAATACAGAGTTGTCGCCGGTTGCCTGATACAGCTCCTTGAGCGCCTTTTCGGTCTGTGTGCTCTTTGCATCTGCCAGATAGCCCGGCGAGAGGAAGTTGTACGCCGCGCGTGCAAACACATTGTCCGGCCCGTTTTTCTGTTCTCTGCCCCATACGTCCGTATATGCAGGCTGGTTCTGCGACAGACCCGGAATTTTGTTCGCCTGACGCTGCAAGAACTTCTGCACGCTCGACGGAACAGGACTGTTCTTGTCCGCATAGGTGGTTCTGCGCGTGTTGTCCACCGTCCGCGCAACCTGTCCGAACAGCGTCGGCACGAACTGACCGCCAAAGTTGGTTGCAACGTTGCTTGCAATGCCAAACAGCGGATTGCTCTTGTTGTATGCCGCGCTCGTAACCGTCGAGCCAATGCCGGACAGCATCGTCATGTTGAGCATCGGGTCGAACATACGGCTGACCGTTGCCATTGCCTGATTGAAGGCCGTCTCGTCATCGTCGTACTTCTGGTGCAGTGCTTCATACAGTTCGCCGCCCATCGCAAGCGGCACAACAGCCGGAGACGCCCAGTCAATCGTGTACGACTTGCCGAACAGGTTGATTGCATACTCCTGCTGACCCATGCCCGCGTCAAGGTTTGCTTCCTTGTCGTCGTCGCTCGAGCCTGCCGAGAAAATGCCCTGCGCTGCAAGGAACGCGCCGAGCGCCGCAACGCTTGAACCGGTAAGACCCTGTCCGATGTGGTCGATCATCTTGGTTGCGTCCATGTTGCCCTTCTTGACCTGCACCGCGTCATAGGTGATTGCTTTCAGCAGACCGACCGGCGACAGCTCAAACGAGCGCTTTGCAACGTTGATTGGCGTGCGCTTGAACGGCACAAGCGAGCCGATAATAACTTCTGTTGCCTTGTTCTTCTTTTCCAGTTGGCTGAGCGTGTCCGCCAGCTTAGACGCATCCTGAAACGTTGCGATCTTCGCGTCCTGAATCGCGTGCTGACGCGCCTCGTTCAACTGCGCTTCCGTCAGATTGTTCACGTCCCAGCCGCGCGCCGTCAGGAAGTTGCCCATGCTGTCAATGTAGGATTTCTTCTTAAAAACCTGATCTTCCGCGTCAAGCGCCCATGTGTTCGCGTCCATCACCTTTTGCAGCGGCTTTGGAAACAGTTTCTGCCGCTGCTTGATTTCGCTCATTTCGGTTTTGTAGGCATTGCCGCTGAGTTCCGCCTCGACGTTTGCATAGTCCGCCTTGGCAAACTGCTTCGCGGCCTTGCTCGTATGCAGCGCACGGGTTCGCTTTTCCTGCGGCAAAAACTTCTGTCCGACTGCCGAAACCTTGTGACTGGTATCGAGCGCCGCCGCAGAGGCTACGTTGCCCATAATGTTGCGGATATGTGTTCTCGGATTGCCGAGCATCGCAAAATAGCGCCATGCGTTCAGCCTGTCGCCTGCCGTCGCCGGTATCTGGCTCGCAATATCGTCATAAATCTTGTCTACGACCTGTTTCCGCGCGTCCTCATCTGGCGCATTCAAAAACTCCTGCACCAAATCCTCGTTCAGAGTGATGCCGTGCTGTTCTGCGACCTCTGCGCCGGGAACGCCATTCTTTGCCGCCTTCTTTTCTGCCTTCCTGTCGAGCTTGTCAAATCGCGCCTGGTATTCCTGCTGAATTTTCTCGACAGCCTTCTGCAAGTAATATAGCTGGCCTTCTGGCGTGGTCTTTTTCAGCAGCTTGATAGCCTGCACTTCCTGACCGGCTCTTGTACCCTCTGCCGCGATTTCCGCCGCCAGCCGCATAGCCGTCTGCGTGTCGCCGGACTTGACTGCCGCCGAGTACATGGTTTCCGCGAGTACGATGTCGTCCTTGCTCGCTGTTCTGCGGCCGTCTGTTACGTCCTCCCACTGTTCCATTGCGCCCTGCCATCCCTTCTTGTTGATGGTTCTTACCGCATTGTTCAGTGCGCTTTTATCGGTTTTCACATTATAGGAAAATGTACCGTTTGCGACCTCCTGTTCAAAGGACGGAATCATTTCATCGGTGGTAATGCCGCTTTCCATAAAGGTTCTTGCGCCGCGGCGTACCCTATCCTCCCCATTGGTACTCTGCGGCACATCCACCACCCTCGCCGGGTTCTCGCCCTCCGGGATAGCGCCGTAGTCGTTTACCATTCTGGAGTACGGGTCAAAGCCGCCTTCCGCCGCGCCGACCGAGCTTTCCGCATTTACCCACGCCTTTTTCAGCGTCGGGTTAATGTCGTTCGCCTGTGCGGTCTGCTGTGCCCCCAGAGCCGCACCCTGTGCGTTCCCCTGCATCGGCTGCGTAATTTCCGCCGGGGCATTCTGCGCACTCTCCTGCGCCGCCTGTGCCGCCGTGCGGAGCTTCGGGCGAATATCCCGCAGTGTCGGATTGCTCTGCACCGCGCCCTGCTGTACACCCTGTGCCGCATTGAGGTCGAGCGGCTGTGCCGTGTTGTTGATCTCTGCCGGGGAGACAATCGCGTTCCGTCCCGCGTTCGTCTCGCGGATGTCCTCTGTGCGTGCACGAGTGCCGTTCATAACCTTGAGGCCTTCCGGTGTGATCTCCGCGCTGACCGCATCGTCTCCGATGGCATCATACGCAGCCTGAATCTGTTGTGCTTCCGACCAATCCCGCGCAAGCTCGGGCGATACCCAGTTGCCGCCGCCTGCACGCAGATCGTGCTGAATAAACTCACGTGCAATGTCGGCCGCGTCCGACTTCCTCGGCGCACGCCCATATTTCCTGTAGAACTGGCTGTACCAATCTTCGTTATTGCTTGCGCGGTAGCCTGTTCCGTCTCCGTTCTGAATGATAGAAACGCCCTGCTTCTTGTAGTTCTTCACGTACTGTTCCGCCGCGTCAAGCACCGCGCCCATCTTTTTTTCTGCCGGGTCTACAAGCGCCTCGATATACGTCTTGATCGGAACGCCGGTCTCGTTGGAGTTGTCGATGAGCAGCTTTGCCCACTCCATTTCCCCGCGGTAAAGTCCGCCGTTGGTCTCGAACTCGTCCATCAGCGGGATGGTTCTCGTCTCGCCGCGCGCCGCGATCCTGGTCTTGGTGCTGCGTCCCTCCGGCAGATACCCGGTCGGAAGGCTCTGCGCCACCTGTCCGTTCGGACCTGCATACAGTACGTTTCCGCTGTTCTGCGACGCTGTGAAATCGCCGCGCATATTGCCGTACAGCACATCCGGGGTCTGAACATCATTGAATGCACGCAGATTGTTCGCCACACTGCCGTTTTCGTTCGCATACAGCGTGTTTGCCGTGCGCGTGTTGCCCTCAGGGAGTGCAAGCCGCTGACCGTTCGGCAGTGCATAGACCGGGTCTACCATATCGCGGTTTGCTTCCTCGGGAGAGGTGTAGACCGTGTTCGTGTCCGTGCCGTATCGGTAGTCTGCAAGGCGGTTTGCCGCACCGCTTGCGCCCTGCATGAGCGCCGACATGGCGATACCGCCCTTTGCGCTGTCGAGCAGCTCCTTTGCCGTCGCGTTCTGCGCGTTCGGGTTGTAAGTTGCCCGCTTGAGATAGGGATTGATGAACGTGCTCGCCGCTTCCTCTGCGCCCTCGCCCAGAATATCCGCCGCGCGTCCGAGAATGCCGTTTCCAGTCTTGATAACGCCCTCACCCATGCCCGGAATGCCGCTGAACATCTTTTCCGTGCCAAGTTCGGTAAGACCCGCGCCCGTGCCGTAAAGCATCGCCTGGTCGAGCGTCGCGCCCTCCCTCTGCGCTTCATTTACGCCGCTTTTCGCACTGTCCCCGTAGATCATCGCAAGGCTTGCGCCCGGCAGCGCCATGTTCGCCGCAATGCCCGGCGCCATGCGTGCCGCCGAGCCTGCAAACTCCTGTCCCTTTTTCGCCATGCCGACAGGCTGCGCCCATTCATTTACCGCCTGCAAGGCCTTGTCTGAGAGACTGCCCTCTAACGTTTTCTGCGCCGTGCCCTTGAGGAACTGACCTGCTTTATCCTTGCCGATAAAGTCGAGGAAATCGCCTGCCGCCTTGTTTGCCGTGCCGGAAACATAGCGTCCCGCATTCTCCACCGCGCCCGTTGCATTCAGCAGCGTGTTTGCCGCGCCGCTTCCCCACGACTTGGCCGCGCTCATCTTGCTCAGTGCGTTGCTTTCGTCGTTCAGACGCTTGTACAGCTGATAGATTGCCTGCGCCTGCTTTTTCTCGTCTGCGCTCATCCTGTCATACTGCGCACTGCCGTTAATGCCTGCAATCGCAAGTTTCGGATGAGTTGCAAGGTGAGCGATAGCCGCCGCCTTGTCCGCCGTGTTCCGCCCTTGCACGTCCATGTTGATGAGGTAGGGGTACTGCTTCTGCATGCGCTCGATTTCGCTGTTGAGCTCGTCTACGCGCTGCTGACGCTGCGCCTGAGAGGTTGCTGCACGGTTGAGCGCCGCGCCGCGGGCGATCTTGACAACAGGCGTGGAAACGTTGGTCGTGCCGCCTGCCTTGGGGAGATAGGTTGCGCCGGTCTTGTCTCGATACGTCATGCCGAAGCTCTTGCGAATCTGATTGTTCGCCTCGTGCAGGCGGTTCCGTTCTGCCTCGTCCGTGGTGTTGTGCCACATGATCGAGTTCGCGTTTAAGGTGTCAATCGCCTTCTGCCGTTCTTCCTTCTCGTTCCACGTTTTGCCCGTGCCCGAGCTTCTAAAGCCGCCGCTTGCGCGCGGGAGTGTGTTCTGCTTTGGCGCACTTATCGTGCCGCTGGCCTTGAACGTGCCGTTTGCCTTTGCAGTCTCGAGTACCTTCTTTGCGTTGTTCTGCCGCCTCGTGTCCTGCCTCTGCTGTCTGCCCTCACGCGTAATGCCGACCGTGTCGCCGAGGCTGCGGACGCTCTGCCGATAGGGACGCGCCGAGTTTACTTTGTCCGCCTGCTTTACGTTCCGGTTCGTTACCGTGCTCTTGCCGCCGGTAGAGCGGCTCACTGTATTGTTTCGGTTCTGCGTGCCGCTTGTTTTCTTGGTTGTGGTGGTTTTCTTCGTCGAGCCGCCGAGGTAGTTCGACGCGGGTTTCGACTGCTTCGAAGCGTTCTTCGCGTTCCGCCGTGCCTGCTCAAGCTGCTTCTTGCGTCCCTCGCTCAGCTGATATTTTTTATCTTTGCTTGCCATATTGCGCCTCCGGTAAAAGTAAGGTAGGGGCGGTCATGCCGCCCCGTGCTGTTAATACTTCTGTGCCTTCGAGAGCCACTGCTTGTACATCGTCAGGTACGTCGGGTCAAGCGTCTGCTGATATGCCTGATAATATGCGTTCGCTTGATCCATTGCGCGGTTGTACGCCGTCTCGTTCGCGTTCAGCTTGGTGCTTTCGTCATACTGCGACTGCTGCATATCCTGTGCGCGCTTGTTGTACGCGATATTTGCAAGCGTCTGCTGTGCGTCGAGCGTTGAGTTTACGCCGAAATTGCCGGTTGCGTTGCCGTAGTTGTACAGATTGCCGATGACGTTCTGCTTTGCCGCCTCCTGCTGTGCCAGAATGCTCTGACGCTGCTGATACAGGCTGTTTGCAAGGTCTGCCATGCTCTGCGCCGCCTGCGTCGAGTTGCCCGCCAGTGCGCTTGCGCGGTTGTTCTCCACGCTCTGGATTGCGTTTGCACGTGCAAGCTCGTTCTGGTTGTACGCGCTGTTGTAGGCGTTGTTCTGTGCCACCAGTGCGCTTTCCGACGCGCCCTGACCGGAAATTCCTGCCGCTGCAAGCTGACTCGGAAGGTCACGCTGTGCCGTGCGGTAGTTGATGTACGCCTGCCGCGCCGCATCATCATAGCTCTGGTTGAGCGTCGGGAGCATCGCGGAATACTGCTGATTGATCTGGTTTGCCATCTGGTCGTAGTACGCCTGCTGCTGCTGCTTGATTTGCTCCTGCCGGTCAAGCTCTGCCTGATACTGCTGCTCGATTGCCTTCATGTTGTTGATGTAGGTCTGTGCGTTCTTCGCCGTCGCGTCGTTGGAAAACTGGTCGAGCTTGCCGCCGTTCAGCGCGATCTTGGTTTCGCGGTCATTGAGCGACTGCTGTACATCCTGCCAGGTTGCACCGTTTGCCATCTGGTCTGCAAGCACGGTCGAATAGTCGACGTTGTTGTATTTGTTCTTTGCCTGCTGCATCGCATTCAGTCCCGTGCTCAGTGCGCCGCCGAGCATGTTTCCGACGGTATTTGCCACACCGTTTGCCGCCGTCGGTGCTTTCCACGTGCCGGTTTTCGCGTCGTAGGTGTAGCCATGCCCCGCATAAAGCGCACGGTTCTTTTCCTCGAGGTTCTTTCTCGTTGCCGCATCCGCAGTATGCCATGCCTGCGAGTTGGCCTGTGCCTGTTTAAGCCAGTCCGGCGTGCTGACCGCCGAGGACGCGGAAGAACTGCCGGAGGAAGAACCGCCGGAGTACGAGCCGCCAGAGGACGAGGCTGTCGGCGCACTCCACGTGCCCGTCTTGCTGTTGTAGGTGTAGCCGTGGTCAGAGTACAGCTTCCGGTTTGCCTGCTCGAGGTTCTTTTTCGTTGCCGCGTCTGCCGTGTGCCATGCGCTCGAATTTGCCTTTGCCTGATCGAGCCACGACGAGGAAGAACCGGACGAGCTCGACGAAGATCCCCGATTAGACGAGGACGAAGAACTCGAGTTGTTCTTCTTTTTCTTCGCCGCCGCCGCAGCAGAAGCCGCAGCCATGCCCGCCGAAATCGCCGAGCCAATGCCGAATATACTTCTTGCCATATATCTTTCTCCTTTTTGGGTAAAATAAAAGCAGGCGTTTCCGCCTGCTTTCCTGTTAAGTTAGTGTCTCACGACGTTTTCATAGTACGCGCCGAGCTTGTCCTCTACCGCGTCCCTGTCGCACAGCCAGAACGACTTTGCCATGTCCGCGTAAAATTCCTCGTTGCCCACGCCGTGCTTTTCTGCAACCTCACTGAGGTCACTGTACACCGCGTTCATTGCCACCCAGAATTTCACCGGATTGCATCGCAGTCCGTGCCGCTCCATAATTGCGCTGGTCTGCTCCATCGTCCAGTGTTCGCCGGTCGAGCCGTCCGCGTTCTTCATGCCGCGCACCCACTTCTCCGCCATCTGACGGTTGAGCTTTGCGCCGCCGCCGCGTGCATAACCCTGCATTTTCTCTGTTCCGTGCGTCTTGTCCCCCACATAAGAGGTATCGCCGTCACGGAAGCCGATTTGACGCATTTCCGGGTACTCGTCGTACTCCGGCCATTCCGCGCTGCTTCTCGGTGCAAACCGGCCGTTCGAGTACCGACGCATCTCCGGCTCTCTGCCGTGAATGCGCTCGTCGTAGTAGCTGAGCGGTTCGTCGTAGCCGTAGGGCTCGATATAACGGCTGCGCGGCATATCATACCGCACGCCGTAGTGCTCCCGGCCTTCAAAATCGCTTCTTCTGTTCCGCTGCATCAGCAGCATCATTGTTCCCCTTCTCATACTGTCACCGCCGTTCCGTTAATCGAGCGCAGCGCGTCAGAGTGCGAGCAGCAGGAATTTCCGAGCATTCGGAAACTGCCGCCGGTTGCCGAAGTGACCACCCGGCAAAGGTGCTTGTGCCGCGTGTCGAGGTTGAACACGGTAGCCGCCGCGCCGTTGCATTTTAAGAGCGGATACGTTACCGTGCCGTCGCCGATCGTGATGACCACCGGCGCGCCGATGATCGTTGTTGACGGGATGTTCTGCGCGATGACGATACCGTATACGCAGCCGTTCTGGTAATCTCCCGCCGGGATATTTACCGTCAGTACGCCGCTTGCGTAGGTCACGCTCTGTGAGATACGCAGGTTCGGACAAAGTTTCTGTACAGGCTTGCAAGCCATAACTATTCCCTCCTGTCAAAGGCAGGGGGATTGCTCCCCCTCCTGAATATCGTATCTCAGCAGCCGCAAGCGTTGCAGCCGCAGCCGGAAAAACGCAGAGCGTTTACAAGGTAATTGTTCTGTGCCTCCTGCGAAGCTGCGAACTTCAAGGCCTGATTCTCGTTCTGAAGCGCCGCGATCTTCTCCTGCTGACGGGTGTTCTCCATCTGGTCAAGGCGCGCAATAATGCGGTCGGTGTCGTTGTGCGCCGTCTGGATAATGTCGCGTGCGTTGGTAGCGGCATTGTAGTTGATGTCGCAGAAACCGCGTTCCATCTGTCTCTGGGTGTCGCAGCAGCAGCCGGACATCTGCGTGCCGAGTGCCGTCAGACCGGCGGTCACGCCGTTAAAACCGGTGTTCATGTTCTGAACCGTGTTGTTTGCAAGCTGTGCCGTCTGGTAGCCGAGCTGACAAATCGCGTTGTCTACGCCGTGGAAGCCGTTAGACACATTGTTGCCGAGCGTGTTGAAGCCGGTGAGCATGCCGTTGTTCGTGCTGTAAAAGCCGTCGCACAGGCCGTTCTGAATGCCGAGAACGGAACGAGACAGGTTGTTGAAGTTGAACTCGCTGCACAGGTCGCTGCGAGTTACTGCACCCTGATAGCCTGCACCGTTGTTACCGCCGAAGCCCCAGCCGTTGCCGCCGAAGATCAGCGCGATGATCAGAAACGCAAAAATCCACGAGCCGTTGCCGCCCCACATGCCGTCATTGCCGCCGCCGTTGTTGCTGTCCTGCCCCAGTGCATAGCCCAGAGCCATAGAGTCATCACTCATTGTAAATTCTCCTTTTCTTGATTTATGCAAAACGAAATGCGCGCTACTTCGTTTTGTGCGCTTTTATCCGTTTTTATCAAGAGCGGAAAACTGAAATCGTGATATAATATTAGTAGTACCAAACCGGAGGACGATTATATGAAAAAGAACATACAAAATCACTTGGGTGAGCACATCAACCATGTGAAAGTGGTGGGAATAGATACTTCAACCACTCACTTTAACGCCTCTCGATGGATTTTTCAATGTGATTGCGGGAACTACTTTAGCGATATTCCGTCGCGTGTTTTGTCTGGCCATCGCAAATCTTGTGGTTGCATTAAAGGCAAGACTTCTCTAACTCATGGATGTAACGGAAATCCGTTTTACCATACATGGTGGTCGATGATGCAGCGTTGCTATAACGAAAGCAATCATAATTTCCATCGTTATGGTAAAAGAGGTATAACCGTATGCCAGGAGTGGCATAATCCACAAAATTTTATTGATTGGGCAACTGGTACTGTCGGTTGCAAATCATCGCTTACTCTTGATCGTATAGATAACGACAAGGGTTATTCGCCGGACAACTGTCGATGGGTCTCCATGCGTGAGCAAAGCAACAATCGTTCATCAACACGTTTTGAAACCATCGACGATGTAACCATGCCGTTTTCTTATTGGTGTGAAAGATACAACATTTCCCCTGCTTCTGTTCGCGCTAGAATGAAAAATGGAATGTCATTCAAACAAGCACTCACTGAACCGCTGCATAAAGACCATGTTATGATAACTCTAAACGGAGAAACAAAAAACATCAGCGATTGGTGCAAGCATTTTGGCATCAGTCGCCGTGCGGTTTATTCTCGCATTCGCAACGGTTGGTCACCAGAAAAAGCCGTATCTACTCCGACCAGAAAGTAATTACTTGATCTTCAAGCCGAACTGCTGCGCAAACTGTTCGAGGTCAATCCCCCGTTCTTTGGCGATGTTCATCGCCATCTGCCGCAGTGCATCCGGACTTTTCCCCTGTATGCTCTGCATAAGCTGATTCACCATCGGAGTGTTGCCTGTCATCTGCTGCAAAAGCACCGTCGGGTTCCCGCCGTGCTGCATCAGCTGCATCAGCTGAATTATGCTCATCATGCCTCGCTCCCTCCCAGCTTGTCGCACAAGGTGTTGAACCGTGCTTTCAGCTCGTCAAACTCGCTTCTTGGCACATAGTCCGGTTTGGGCGCGTCCTGCTCCGGCTCTCTGCGGTATCTCGCGAAGTCCGCGCAGCCGGTTTGAAGGTTGAGCTGCTTTGTGTAGATATAGCCGTGTGCCCTGTCCGGCATTAAGATAGGCGCGCCGGAGAAATCAGTCGGCATCGCCCGTGCTTCATCCTCGCTTGCCACCGGACGCACAATATGTTGTGGGTACTGCGGCATCTGCACATTCTGTTGTGAATATTGCTGTGGATACTGTGGATAACCGTAAGCCATTATCCGTGCACCTCCGTTTCGTGAAGGGAGCGCTCCTTGTAGGCAAGGTACTCGTCGAGATACTTTGTGTTCCCCGCCTCGCGGTAGTCCTCAGCAATGCGCCGCGCACACTGCTTGTCGTAGCCGATACGTTCCAGTCTTTGTTCGTAGCTCATGCTTTATCGCCCCTCTCTATGCGTCTATTATAGCGCATCGGAAGTGCGAAAACCTGTCACAAAACTTTCAGTATTTTCCGTTTGATGTTCCGCAGCCGCCGGTAAACCGTTGCCTCACTCATATGCAGCGTGTCTGCAATCTGAATAACAGAACGCGCCGTAACTCGTAGATCGAATACGGCGCGTTCCTCGTCTGTAAAATTGCATTCCTCGCGGAGTTTAACGCACTCCGCCTTTGTCAAATCTTTTTTTAGGTTCATAGCGGCGCCCCTTTGTCAGAGTGTCACCGCCATATCTTACCCCGCTTAATCCGGTTTAACCGTACAGATGTGCACGGTCGTTGATAACCAGCACACGCATCAGGTCTTCGGTAAGACCCAGCCTGCCGTTTTCGTCACCCTGTAAAAAGCCCTTGTTCACAAGCCGCTGCACCGTGTTCTGCGCCCATGCCGGGCAGTCCTGCACGCGGTTATAAACCTTTGCGTTTGCCTTCTTGATTTCTTCCTGTGCGATTTTGCGCGTCTGTGCTTCTGTCATATCTTCTGCCTCCAACATTTCGAGGAATTTCTCCCACTGTTTCGGATTACGCACCCACGGCTCGGGACACTGCTTGTGCGTCACATCGTAGTGACGGCACACACGCGATACCGGCACGTGATGCCGTGCCATCAGATACCGCACAAGCTCCGCCGCGTTCCGTACCGTTTCGTCCGGGATAACATACACGCCGTTGCGGATAACGCTGCACATCTCAATGCCGATGGAGTTTGCGTTGCGGCAGTCGTTGTAGTAACTGCCGCCGCGTTCCCTGCCGCAATGCCATGCCGTGTCCGTGTCCTTTACGCTCTGGTAAATCTTGTTCGGGTCTACAAAGTAGTGTGCACTTGCCCGCAGATTGGCGTTGTTCGCGAAGTAATCCGCGTTGTTCTTTGCCGTATCGCCGTTGTTCGCGGTAAAGTGCAGGCAAATCCAGTTGATCGGGAACTCTCTGCCCTTGCGGTAGTTACTCGGGTTACAGCCTTTGTAAGTGATTTTCACTGTTCATCATCTCCGATTTTGTCCACCGCGTCCTTTGCGGCGGAAAGTGCCTTTTGCAGCCACGCCGGAACAGGCGCACCGAGGGAAACCGCGTTCTCCACGATACTGCCGAGTTCCGTCAGCGTGTACCATACGACAACGAGAGGGCAGAACAGCACAGTGTATTCAAACGGCAGTGTGACCATGGGCAGATGCCCCATAATCATTCCGACAAGCAAATCTGCACCGCCTGCAACCGCTACAATAGCAATCTGTGCAACCTTGCGCGTAATGCCCTTCCATGCAATCTTTTTGTTCCATGCACCCGCCTGCATTGCCGCCGCAGTGCCCGTCAGGTAGTCCGCCGTCATTGCGACGACAAACAGCACCACGAGCCAGCCGAACCACCCCCACAGGGCGGTAAGGACGGCAATACAAGCGGTAACAGCCGCCTTAAAATTGTTTACATTATCCATGCTTTTCTCTCTTTCTGTTATACTTCTGCGTGAGATACAGCTCCGTAATCCTGTATTTGCGCACCGCCTCGCGGATTTCTGCAAAGTCCTCACGCTGTCTGATGTGCTTCGGAAAAAACTCATCGACGATCATGTTCGGTGCAGCGGTGTTTTCTGCGCCCTTCATGTTACGCATCCTTGGTGCCGCCGAACTCGGACGGTACAAGCTCGGGCAGACCGGAATCAATCAGAATTTCCGCCACCTGCTTTTTCAGTGCCTTGGGCACCGCATCGAACTTCGTCTTGCCGAGGATAACTCTCTGGGCAAAAAACATAGCCATCATAATTACCAACCTTTCTAAACGTCTAAAAATGTTCATTATTCTGCGTAAACCTGCATCGCCATCTCCGCAATGCAGTCCTCAATAAAATCACTGCGTTCGGTCGCGGCGTTAAGTTGTGCTTTCAGCAGCTTATTTTCCTGCTCCAGTTCTGCGTTGGTTTTCGGAATAACCGGCTTCGGCAGCTTCGCCTTATCCGCCTCGATTTCCTCGGCAGTGCGCTCGACCACCTTGCCGTCTACCAGTTTGTACCGCATAACGCCATCCTGTGTGTACAGCGGCTTATCAAGGTAGTGCGTCTGTGCAAGGTTCAGACGGTCGCAGGGTGCGCCTTCCTCGACCAGTACCCAGTCCGTCAGGTCAGCCGGGAGCGTGTACTCCCCCTCAATGCGGGTAATGCGTCCCTGTGCGTCTGTCAGCACATAGACGCGGGATTTTGGGGTTTGCATAGTGTCACCTCCTTACAGGTCGGCGGAAATAAAATAGTCACATTGAATCACGTTATCGTCGATTGACTCGTTAATCGTCATAGCCGGAAGTAAATCGGCTCGTTCAGCATCAAAAGTGTTAACTACATTTAATGCCGTTCCGTCCGTATAAGAAAAAACATTAGTGTAAGTGCACACCGGAGCTGTGCGCATTGGAGGCTGTATCTGTGACAGAGGAACGTACATTCTTTTGCCAGATGTAATTTTGCTAAATGCAAATCTGGTATGCCCTTTGCGTGCATACAGCTGACACCTTCTCAGTTGCTCCCCAAAATCAGGGATTTCATTCAGTACCCAAACGCCGTTTTCTTTGTGCGCAAGGGTCTGGGTGGAGCCGAGTTCCAGTTTGGCGGCGAGGATGGTAACATCAGAAACCGTTACAGATGCACTGGTAAGTAATCTGATCATAGGATTCGCAAGGTCAGTTTCAGATGTAAATGACAGAATAAACCCGCCGTCTAAAGTCTGCTCCGTGTAGTCCGAGCCTTTCGGCGTAAACGTCAGGCTGAGCAGTCCAATGTCCTTTAGAAAAAACGACAGCGTATACGTTCGTTTCTCCATCCGCTCCATTTTTTGCACCCAAATCTGCTGATACTTATGTGGTAATTTCGAGATTTTAATACCGTCGTCAGTGATTGCATACGCGCATTCAGGTGATGCGGCAAACCACCGGTCAACAAAATATGTGTTCCAGTTGCCGCTTGCAATCTCCGTCTTCCCCCTCTGATTCACGGCTCTGCCGAAGAACCAGTTGTCGAGCAGGTTCGGATTTGTGCGGTATTTGACGGCACCAGAAATCGGAGTGGAGTCGGTGCTGGAGACCGCGATGTTCTCGCCGGTCAGCGTCACGTCTGCGCTCAGCGTCTTGCCGTTGATCTCGCGGGTCTTGGGGACAACCTCCTCTGCAAGCGCGAAGCCATTCATCTTTGCAAGCGCCGCATTAAACTGCGTTTCCGTGCCCTGATAGCCGCCGTCGAGTGCCGCGTCATACGCATTTTTGCCGTCGTTGCCGGGAACGCCCTGAATGCCCTGCACGCCCTGAATGCCCTGCGGTCCGGTGGGACCCTGAATGCCCTGCACGCCCTGCGGACCCACTGGACCTTCTACCTTGCCGACGCTCACCCAGTCAAGCGAGTTTTCGCTCCAGATATAGCACTCGCGGTTCTCCTCGACCTGATACATCTTGTCGTTGCCGTTCGGAATAGCGTTTCGCAGTGCGGCGAGGGTGCTGTAAACGTCCTCGATGTATAACGCCTTGCCGTCCTTGCCATCTGCGCCCTTTTCGCCCTGTGCGCCCTGCGGACCCTGTGCGCCCTGTGCGCCGCGAATGCCCTGTGCGCCCTGTTCACCCTGAATGCCCTGCGGACCTCTCGGGCCGATCTCGCCCTGCGGACCGCGTTCACCTCTGAGACCCTGCTCGCCCCTTTCGCCCTGGTCTCCCTTGTTGCCCTTTTCGCCCTTCGGACCCTGCACGCCGTGGATAACGGAAACGCCGTTCACGTCCTCGACCGTGCCCTCTGCGAACTGCATTCTCGAACGCTGTGGCATCGCGTTGCCGGACGCATCCAGAATAACGTGACCGGACGAGCCGGTAGCCTGCCACGAACTGCCGTCCTGCGAGGTTTCGATTACGTTGTCCGCATTCAGCCGCACGTTTTTCACCGTGCCGTCCGGGCTTTTCACCGCCTTCCCGTCCTCAGTCGTCAGACGGTTGCTTTCGTCAATAACCTCATTTACTTTGTCTCTCAGCAGCCGCGGCAGCTTGTCGAACACCGCCTTGTTTTCCGCAGCCGTGCCGGTCAGCGTGTCCGCCGCAGAAACAACGCCTGTCGAGCTCACCGCGCTGTCTGAAATCTTTTCGATTGCCATTTCATCACCTCACCATAGTTCCGATGGTGTATCTCTTGATAATGCCGAACACGCCGAACGCCTCGTTCAGTGCGTTGTTCTGCATGATAAGTTGCAAGGTCTTGTACTTCTTGACCTTGCTGTTGAACGGAAGCACCTGCGGCGCGTCGTTTGTGTTGAACGTGAAGCGGCTGAAATCAATATCTTCCCAGTTGAAAATATCCGCGATACCCTCGCGTATCTGCCGGCCGAAGTCACGTTCTGTCCGGGCGAACACCTTGACCGAGGAACGGGTATAAGGCTTCATCATAACGCCCGAGCCGCGCTTTACCATGGTCTTATACGTCATAAAATCGCCGTCATCGTCCGCCTTGGTGTGCCACTCTGCGGAGATTGCCGTACCGCCGGTAATTCTGCCGTCCGCGCCGAGCGTGCCGCCGTCCGAATACGCCTGCATGGTGTCAATATCCGTGTTCAGCTTGCAGATACGTCCGTCCGATGTGCCGAAATACAGGCTTCCCCTGCTTTCCATCATGCGCACCGCCGGGAAGTTGTCCCAGTAGTAGCACTCGTAAACGTAATCGCCGTAGGACTGCGGCTTGTACGCTACGTTCTGGTTGGTGTCGAGTACGTAGGCATGGTTGTTCACAGACAGCACATAGTAGCCGTTCCAGACTACCGCGCAGGCGTTTTCCAGATGATCTTCCTTGGTCAGCGCCGCGTCCACGTAGTAGGAGCGGTTTCTTGCCACCTGCAAGGCCGTGATGTTGCTGCTTGTCAGCGCGAACACGCCCGTTCGGCTGAGAAATACAGGCTCTTCCGGCAGATATGCGAATGCGTGCTTTGCCACTGCACCGGCACCGGCTGCGGCTCTGCGTACCGGAAACTGAACCTTGTTCGTCGTGCTGTCGATGTTATACCCTCGGAAATAGATCGTGGTCTCGCTGCGGTCATCCGACTTGACGATTGCCTGACTGTCCGAGATTGCCGTATATCCGACGATTGCCGCGCCGTCCGCGCCCACCTTGGTATAGGAGAGATCGGAAAAATACAGCGGATTGTTGCTTTCACACCGCCAGTCCTTGTCCTGCTCGTCGGGATTGCCTGCAAGGAACACCCTGTCCTGAGACTTGCCGCCGTAGATTGCCGCGATGGTGCACTTTTTGATCTTCTCGGCGTATCCGTCCACGTGCTTTACAAACGTGATCGTCACGTTGTCCTTGCCCGTGATAGCCGGTTTTGGCGGCGCACTGGTAAACGTCACCTGTCCCTTACTCCCGTTCAGGCTGTAGCGGCTCGCGTCCCAGACCGCACCATTCACCTTGACCTCTGAAATGCTCTGTACGTCCGTGGTATCGAGCTGATACACGGTAGCCGAGCCGTCCGCGCAGAACTCGTTCTTGCGCTTGTCGCTCAGAAGATTTACATCCTCGAAGCTCGTTCCGCCGCCCGTCGGCTTGTTGGCGATGGTGGTAGTCGGAACGTAAGCGTCCGATGTCGCGTCCTTGGCGGTCTCGCCGTCGAATACAAGGTACTCGCCGCCCGTCAGCACGTACATTTTGTCGTTGAGCGTAAACGAGGTGCCCTGCTTGTTGGTCAGTCCGCTTTTCAGCTCTGCTAAGGCGCTTTCCGTCCATTTGTAAAGCCGTGTTCCGCCATGCACAAGAAAGTATTCCTTGCCCTTGATAATGCCGCGATACAGACCGTTTACCGGCTTTTCGACATTCAGCAGCACGCGCCATCCCTTGCGCTTTTCAGGGAAGCCGCCGCTGTCCGAAATCAGGTTTACCGTGCCGGAAGCGCCGCGCGTTGAGTCGACCTGTGTCGGATTGCTCGACAGGTCAACGCCCTTGAACTTGGAATACTCGGTTTTGTACCTTTTCGGGGAATCGGGAATCTTGTATGTTGCCATTTACACCCACCCCGTAACCGAGCGCCACGCGCCGCCGCTCGAAGTCTGCTGTCTCCTGCTTGCGAGCATCTGCTTGACGTTCTCGTATTCGTTCAGATACTGCGTCGCCATGGAAATATCATCTTCCTTGAACACCTCTGCCGCGATATACAGCGGAATCGCCCGCTGCGCTTCCTCCGGCAGAGAAAACGTCGTGTCGCCCGGCGTGCTCTCGTCGATGTTCTCCGGGTATGCCTCGTACCAGATCACTAACGTACCGACGTACTCCGCCGGGACAAACAGCGTGTCCATGCCGTCAAACTGATAGTCGTTCACGCGCATAAACGTGTTGTTCGCGCCCATGATCGTCAGTCTGTCCGGGCAGAACCGCATAAAATCCGGTGCAAGCTCGCGGATATGAAACAGCCGATAGCCTTCCGCATCATCGTCCGGCAGCTCCACTTCCACGGATTTGTAGATCGGCATGACCTCGGCAAGGTCTACCATTGCAAACCAAGCCGCGTGCGGCATTGCCCGCACATAATCCGCCACATCAGGCGAAGTAAGCGAAACCTCCGTGCCGTAGTTCAGGCGTGAGAAAATCTTGTCCAGCGCTGCTTTCTGGATTTGCTCCCATGTCATAAGCTAACACTCCTTTCAAAAAGGAAAAGGCGGGGTTTCCCCCGCCGCTTGTCCTTACAGCTCGGAAGCGTTTGCGAGAGAATCGCCCACAATGGAGATTGCACGCCAGTCGTTGAAGCCTGCACCGAAACGTGCACGGCCGGACCAGTAGTTCGCGTCGGTGTTCTCGTCCACAGAAGAACGAACCGTAAGCGAAACGCGGTCAAGCCACGGCATACACATTGCATCCTTGTTGTAGTCGCTGTCGAGCAGCATGAAATACTCCTTGCCGCCGATGGTCTTCGGCAGATAGTTCCATACCAGTACGTTCCACAGACCAACCTGGAAGTTAAACGCATTGTTGTTGGTGTTCGGGTCAAGCTCAGAACCGATTGCCGCAAACAGTGCACGCTTGAGCTTGCCGGAGTTCGGGATGATGATGGTATCCGGCTTGATGTTCAGCAGATTGCCGTCGTCGTCGCGAATGTCCTGCATCTGCTCCTGCGCCGCGTCCAGAATTTCGGTGTACTTGTCCGTACCGGCGGTGTACTTAAATCGGTTGGACTGGTTCTTGTAGCCCTTGGTCGCCGAGCCGTGTGCGGTGGAGAACAGAGAAACGCCGTCCGCCGAGGTGGTATCGTACTTCTTGCCGCCAAAGGTGATAGAAGTGCCGATGCCGCCCGCGATCATGTCTGCTGCGTACTTCTCGCGGGTACGGTTGTAAGATGCACCGAACTTGCGTGCGCGGGATTCCGCCAGATTGAACTTGCTGTCCTCGATGAGCTCGCGGGTGACTTCAAAGCGGCTCTTCCAGGTGGTCGGCTCGATGATCTTGCTGTAGCCCTCCTGTACAGAGGTCAGCGGGTATGCGCCGTTCTCGCCCACGTCCTGAAAGTCGCCCAGTGCGGTAGCCGAGGTGTACTTCTCCGCGTAGTTATTGGTGGTGTCCATATAGAACACCTTGTCAATCATGCTCTGCTCCTGAAAGCTCTCTACGCGATCTGCGATAATCGCCTTGATGGGGGCCTGCGACTTGCCGAAAAAGGAATCAGCAACGCCGGAAGCCTCAGAAAAAGTAATGCCTGCCATAAATTATCTTGTCTCCTCTCTTTTTAGGCGGCAACCGCTGCCGGATCAACAAACACGCCGGTAACGGTCGAGTTGGTGGTAGCGCCGTCGGTGGTAAGCACCTTGAAAACGCCCTTGGTAGCGGTTGCAGTAACGGTCAGCGCATCAGCCGCCAGAGTGACAGCCGAGCCGACGACGGTCTGTGCAACGGTTGCGGTCGAGGTAGTCTCAAATACAATGTTGTCGTTTACCTCGATAGCCGGGTAATTGCCGTCCTCGCGCTTGGGACCCATGATAATGTGAGTCGGCTTGACGGAAGCGGTGCCCTTTGCCAGAGCGCCGGAAGTCAGAGTAGCCGCCATGCCGAGGGTCAGGCCGTCCGCGCCGGGAAGGTAAACGAACGGGGACACATCAGCCACGCGGCGATATGCGATCTTAAACATGAAAAAATCTCCTTTTACTTGTATTTTTTGAACTTTGCCACAAGCTGTGCGTGGGTAAGATTCGGAAATGCGTGCTTCATCATCTGCATTTCCTGCGGGTCGATTACAACATCGTCACCGCCCGCATTGCCTGCTGTGGTGGTCAGATGGCTCTTGCCGTTGACGTTGTTCATCGCCTGCTGCTTTGCCGCTGCGGCTTTCTTGCCGGTGAGCGTGTCAAAGTTTGCAAGGCGGAACGCATCAACAAGCGAATAGCCTCTGTTGACGTACTCGTTAAAAACGGGTGCGTTCGGGTGGCTTGCCAGTGCAGCAACGTCGGTGATAGACGGGTCAAGGTGGGAAATCTCCTTGATTGCCTCGTTCATCTGCCGCTCGCCCTCCTCCATCTGTACACGGTCAAGAACCTGCTGTGCCTGCCGTACAGTGGGGTTGTTTGCGATCATCTGATCGAGCATAGCGGGGTCAAGCCCTGCCTGCTGCATCTGGTCTCGCTGGTATGCCTGCTGGTACGCCTGCAAATCAGCTTCCGAGGCGATCGGCTTGTTGGTGTACGGGTCAAGCTGACCCTCGTACATCTGCCGTACCATCTCGTCCTTTGCCGCCTGACGCTCCTGCTGAATGCGCTCATTAAACTGCGCTTCCGCTCTGCGTCGTGCAGCGGCAAATCGTGCGTTATCTTCCGCACTCTGTACTCCCTCGGGTGCAGCTTCGGCGGTCTGCTGCTCGTTTTCGCCTGTTTCCTCGGGTCCGATGGACGCAGTTTCGGCGGTTTCCTGCTCGTTTACGCCTGCCTCGGTGGTTTCCACTTCGGTTTCCATAATTTCTTCCATTTGCTGTTCCTTTCTGGATTTTTACGCTGTTCCGTGCGATTTTGGGCATAAAAAAACCGCCCTTTCGGACGGTTCCGCTATTCATTTGCCATTTACTTGCCGCTCTTCTTGGAAGAACGCAGATCGCCGCCGGTCTTAACGACAGGCTTCTTGCCGGAAGTCTGGGCGAAAACCGCCTTAACCTCCATGCTGCCGGTGTTCTTGATCTTACCGGCGTAACCGCTCTTATTTGCCATACTATTTCACCTCCTTTACTACCTGCTTATAGTTTGAACACTGCGGATTTTTGCAGATAAGCACGAGCTTACCGTCTACAGTGTCCGTCTTTGTGTCGATTTTACATACCGGACATACCATAACTGCCGCCTCCCTCCTGATAACTCGGCATTGTCTCCGGGCTGACGTAGCCGGACTGCGTAATATCGGGAATGCCGTCTGCATTTGCTGCCATCGGCTGCATCATTGCCTGCTGCTGTGCCATCATCTGCTGCTGCTGTTCCAGTCGTTCGGAAAGCTGCTGTTTTGCCTCGCTTGCCAGCGGGTAGTGCAGTCCCTCCATGATCGTCCAGAACGTCAGCAAACTCTGCATGTCGGCCGGGTCACCAAAACAGCCGTTTTCGAGATTCATTCTCGCCTCCTGCCAGAGGTTTTCACGGTTGCCCGCAAGCGGCGCGGTCTGGTCAACGCTGAACAGAAACTCATCATTCCAGTACGGCTCTCCCGCCTCGTCCACTTTGAGAAAGTCCATCTTGTTAAACGTGCCGTACATCTGCGTGCCGTTGGTGTCCTTGTAAACCATCGGCCGCGGTTCGTCCGAGTACGCCAGCAGGAACTTGAACATAACCTCGAACAAATCCGCATAGGCGGCGTTCTTCATGACCTTGCGGCTTTCCAGTCGTCCGGCGGTCTGCGCCGCTGCAAACTGCTTTGCTGTACCAGAGGTTGCGGTGCTGTCCTTGCGTCCCTGGAACGAATCCGTAATGCCGATCAGGTTGCGCATTGCCGTGTAGGTGCTGTCCTCAAACGCCATATCACGGGAAATATCCGGCTGCAAGGTGAGCACATCGAGCATTGCCTTTTCTTCCGGACCCTCGACTTCAAGCACCTTGAAATTCTCGTCCGTGCGCCGTATCTGCTTGCCTCGCGGCAGTGTGATGACCGAGCCGCCGCCCAGCAGCTTTTGAGAAATGGAGCTGTCGAGCTTGTTAATCAGCATCTGCTGATCTCGTATCATATCCACATCAGACGAGCCGAGCAGCTTTCCGACTACCGACACATTGCGCCGCAGCACTACCGGATACACGTCCGGCTTGTAATACGGAATCATGTCGTTTTCCTCGTGCTGCGTAACGGTTGGGTTGCCCATCTCGTCAAGCTGCACTTTATCTACGATCTTCGTCATCGGAATACCGTTCTCGTCCGTCCGCGCAAAGTCCTTGACGGTTTTCTGTTCGCCGCTCTTACTCCCGCAGTACGGACAGATATCGCCCTGCATATCCGCGCCGCACTTGCTGCAAGTCTTGATACGCCGCGCCTGATAATCTTCCATGTATTCAAGCAGTACGTCATTGCACCACGCCACGCGCCCAATGCCGCCGTCAGCGTTGCGGAAATATCCGATGTTCTCGGTTACGAGATCGTCCGCCGTGCCCTGCTCAAAGCCGCGTGCGTCCGGCTGTTCCTCGTCCTCGTCGGATACGTCCTTTCCATACTTCTTTTTGATGTACTCCTTGCTCTGCGCCAGCTGAATGAAGAAGTAATCCATCTCCGGGATACTGTAAACGCCCGGCTGCGGGATAAATTGTTTCGGATGCAGCAGCGTAACACTCAGCGCTCCGCGTGTGGTGTGCGTCCGCTTGGTGTTGTCCCACTCGACAAGGAACAAATCGCCGCCGTGCGTCGGCGTGGTGCGCTCGTCCTGGTCATTCAGGCGCTCGAACGGCAGCCGGTCAAGTTCGTTTCGAATATAATCCTCAATCGTCTTTGCGAGCTGCTCGTCCTCCTCGTGCCGCGGTGTAACCTTAGGCGTGGGAATGTCGCTTGATACTTCCGCCTCGATGATTTCCGCTACCACGTTCCGCGCCACTACTGCGTCTTGCGTTTTCTGGTTCTTGCCGTGCACCTTGTCGATCTTGTGTGTGCCTCGGTATATTTCTTCCCGCTCGACCATCAAATTCAGTTCGTCCTGGTACTTGCTCCGTGCCTTGCTCAGCCTGTCCTGCCACTTCTTCAAAATCGCCTCGTCACTCTTGCCCGTTTTATCAAACGGATTTTGCATTTTATCACCTCATTTTCAAAACGGATTGCCCCATTTAGAGATTAGATACTCACGGCCTGCCTTGTCGGCGTTGTAGTAGTCCTCATACATATCATCCGTCCACTTCGCCCGCTCTCCTCGTGGCTTGTCTGCCTTGTATGTCCAGTACACGCAGAAAGCCCGCAGCGCATCCGGCGGATGGGTGATAGCGTGCGGCTCTGTCGCTACGTCGTTTGGGTGCTTGTCATCGCACTGCAAAGCCGGCAAGCACCGAATAAGATTGCGGCAGGTGTCGAAGATACGCAGCTTCGCACACTCCCCGCCGAACTCGTCCGGCTCGATCTTCAACCACTCATGCACAGCCGCCCACCCGTTGATGCGGTCGTTGCTGGTCTTGGTCAATGTCACGCCCTCCGCACGGAAGTAATCCGCGATACTCCGCCCGGTCTCCTGTCGCCTGTTCCAGAGGTCGGGCGGTGCAAAAGTCTTGCTTATGTCCTCGCCCTCGCTCCTGTCACGCACAGCCCTTGCTGCCTCGCTTGCGATCAGTCCCGTGTGTCCCTCGCCGCAGTCCTTGCCCTCGCAGTACTCGCGGTATACATAGCCGCGCCCCTGCTCATCTACTGCAATCCACAGCGTCGCCAGCATATCAAAGCCATAGTCTATCGCCACATAGCGCCGCCAGTGCCGGGGTATCTCAAAGGGACGCATGACGTGCTTGTCCGCGCTCCACTCCGCGAAGTATCGCCCCGTGTCGAGGTCCCACTCGCCCAACAGAAGCGCTTTCTGGTCCTGCTTGCCGAGATTGAGCAGTCGCTTTTTATACGCGGGGTCGCTCGCCATCAAAAAGACATTGTCATCCACCTTAGAGGGGATAAAGACGCGGGTCTGCCCGGTATCCTCCACGGTGAACTCCGTCCCTGCCGGTGCGGGGTCAATAAACCGTTCTTTCACCCAGGTATGCCCAACGCCGCCGGGGTTAGTCGAGCTTTTTACCTGCTTGGGGAAGCCATTCGCGCCGCGCACACGGCTTATCAGATAGGTATACATGGTATCGGTGAAGTGTGTCAGCTCGTCAAAGCGTATCACGTCATACTCTGCGGACTGATACTTGTATACGTCCTTTTCCGCATCGCACGCGCCGAAGTCCACGATAGAACCGCCCTTGAAGCGCCACGTGTGACTACCGCCGTTGTATACGGCTATCTCCTGTGGGAAAAGCTCCAACGATACGCGGATGATCGACTTTTCCAGCTCGGGATATGTCCGGCGCAGGATAAGCTGCTTACTCCCCGGATACCGCAGTGCAAAAAGCAGCGCATCGACTAGCTGACCGTATGACTTGCCGCCGCCAGCCGCGCCGCCGAAAAGCACCTCATCGGCAGAAGCCTCGATAAAAGCCTTTTGCTTGCGCGTGATCTGCATATCCATGCACTCACCTCCTGCATACTTACTCGCCACGCCGCATAAAATACGGCAAAAACTGCATAAAAAAAGCGGCTTTGCCCTGAATTTGAAGCAAAACCGCTGTTAAATTGTACAAAACAGTAATTTTGTGTAATTAGTCCACTACCTTGATAGACACCTCGAACGGCTTATCTTGCACTACTTCGCGCCGTTCAATAAACGCGCCCGCCGCCCTCGCGCGGAGTTCTGACGCCTTAAGCCGGTCCTTTGTGTCCGCGTCCTTGTCGCGCATGGTAGCCGTCCAGAAAGCGTTAATTTCCTGCATATCGGCCACGCGGTCACTGTCTACAATCGCGTCACGGTCTTTTATGTAGTCCGCAAGCTTTTGCAAGTTCTCCGCGCCTACGGAACTATAACTGTTATCGTCCTTGCACTTATACCCGGCAAGCCTTGCGGCGTTGGTTGCCGTTTCGCCCTGCTTGTAGTAGTCTATCCATTTCCGTTGTTTGTCCGTCACGTCATCACCTCCCCGCTTATATATAGACACAAAAAAGCCGCCCCGGTTGCTTGGAGCGGCTTTTGTCTGCCTACAATATGTTGTCACTTGTCCATATACTCACGCACTGCCTGCAAGATATACGCCTGTACGCTTTTACCCGCATCGGCTGCGGCCTGCCTGATCTGTTTTCCCTCGTCTTTGTCCGGGCGTATCATGATATTGTCTTTGCTCCTGTTGTACTTAACATTTGCCTTGATCTGTGCCTCTGTTGCCATGTTTGCACCTCCTACATATATAGAATAAGTGTAACACGGCTTGCTTTATACGTCAACGTATAAATCTGCATAACAGTTAACGTGTATCTTTGTGCATCTTGCCTATTGCATTATACGTTAACGTGTAGTATCATGTAATCACAGCAAAGGAAAACACCGAAACACAAAACAGGAGGTACACACCATGTTTAACAATATTAATACTCTCGACGAACTCCGCAAGGCATACCGCGCCGCAGCATTTGCCGCACATCCGGACCACGGCGGCAGCACCGAAGCAATGCAGGAAGTCAACGCAGCCTATGAAAAGCGTTTTGAAATCCTCAAGGCTGAGCAGAACCGCAAAGCCGACGCAGACCCGACCGGCAAGACCCGCCGCGTTGAAGAGATGCCGGAAGAGTTCCGCGCAGTGATCGAAAAGCTCCTCAGCATCAAGGACATTATCATCGAGCTGTGCGGCTCCTGGGTATGGGTATCCGGTGAGACCCGCGAGCACAAGGACGAGCTCAAAGCGGCTGGCTGCTTCTGGGCGAAGAAAAAGGGCATGTGGTACTGGCGTTGCGCTAAGGACGCACACCACGGCAAGAGCCACGCAAGCATGGCCGACATCCGCCGCAAGTACGGCAGCGAGCGCATCACCTCGGACGGTCACCGCGCCGACGCTCTCCCGGCATAAGGGAGGGCGTCGCCATGATTGACTACGGAGCACGCGGAGAGCGTCAAGTTAACTTTTACATCTGCATGCGATCCCCTGCAAAACGCACCAGCCTTGCGGACCTGCTCCAGAGCGACAAGCACGCCGCCGAGGACATCTCCCGACTGCAACGCATGATCGAGGACTTACAGCAGTACCGGCGCGATATGGCCGAGCGTGCCGCCTATCTGGTCAGCACGCAGCCGACCCGATCCGCCGAGCTCAAGCGCCGCCGCGATGCATGGGAAAAGAAAGTGTACTACTACTTTACCGAGTGGGACACCTTTCCGGACGGCACACGGCAGCGGGTCAGCGTTAAGACCTACGACGGCACCGACCGCCACAAAGCCATAGCAGACGCAAAAGAGTATCAGCGCACCCATACCGGCATAGCCGTAACCGTTGACATTGCCAAAGGCAAATTTGAGCACTAAATCAACCACCCGCCCCGGAGGTAACGAGTGCATCACTTTCGCACTGCTTAACAGCGCGATCACCTACCGGCTGGAGGCGTAACCCATGTATAACATCATTACCCCTGAGGACTACCGAGCAGCCGAGGCCGTTTTTATGGCCGATCCTCGCGCACTGTGCGAAAATGTTATCATTTCGGAGTGCGACTGCTCTCAGTGCCCGACGCGCGAGCTGTGCGAGGCTCTATGCGCTTATGATAACCGCTAAGCAACATCTAAGCAACATCTAAGCAAAAGCACCTTCCCGAAGCCATCCCGGGGAGGTGCTTTTACTATGACAATTGGAGGTGCAGCCACACGGAATTGCACCGCGTATCAACTTTCGGCTGCATGTATACCCCTTTCGGGGTATGTGCGCGTATCGCTGCGCCTTGCGTCCGGCTTTACGGACGGTTTCCCGGCTTGCGCTCAGGGGCTGCTACAAAATAGGACGTTCGAATTTTGAACCCCTCGCGCGCAGTTATCGGCCTGCAAACCGGCGGACTTTCACCGCAGGGCGCTACCCCGTTGCAGGGAATTACTCCCTGATACACGTGCTGCTGCGCTGTGTACTGACGCTTTGGCCCTGCGCAAGGCCTGCCGGGCAGTCCGGCAAAGTTCGCAAACAGTGCCCGTCTTTCTGGGCCGCCAGAATAGGTGTCGGCGCGCCGTTCCGTAAGCTGCGCCCGTGCCCGTCTTTCCGGGCTATCAGATTATGGGCAGCCGTTCGGCTGTCTTTTTTTGCCCCGCCGCCCTCATGCAGGCTTTGGAGCATGTGCGGCATCTCTGCCGCGTTCCCTTGAACTGTATTCCCGGAAGTCGAATGGCCCGGCGCGTCCTCGTGCAGACGCGGCGGACAGATCGAGGCGGTTTCCCGCCTCATTTGGGAATGCTTGGGCGAAAGGAAGTGTGAGCCCCGCCGGCCTCGTGCAGCCTTTGGAGCGTGTCCCCCGCCGAAGCAGGGGAGAGAATTAGGAGGACATAACCGGAATTTATCAACCCGTGAATGCCGTGGTTTTGCTCCCTTGGAGCTCTTCCACGATATCAGTATATCACATTATTGCGTATTGTGGGGTATTAACTTATCCACAGCATTCAGCGCCATTCTGTGCATGTAGCCCTTCACGTGCGCCTCGCTGTAATGCAGCCGCCGCGCCGTCTGCGCCCATGTTGCGCCGTTCACGTAACGTTCAAGCAGGAGCGTTTGCAGCTCATTATCCCGCATTTCGCCCAGCACGCGCACGATCTCGCCGTATATCTCCGCAAGCTCGTTTTCCTTCGCTGCGATCTTCTCGCCCAATTCGATATAGGGGTCCGCCTTGTTCCCCGTGCTCCCTTTTCCGCCCGGCGTGTCCCTTACCGGCGCGGTTGCGCCCGTAGCCCGTGCATAGGCGCGTTTCCGCGCCTCCTGCAAGGCTGTAATCGTTTTTTCCAGTGCGCGCCCGCGCATCAGCCATTCTTTCGCTGTCATCGGCTTGTAATCTCCTCGGTGCTTCCGTCGTGCTTGAAAGCTATCCGTCTGCGGTAGCTTTCTGTTCTTTTTGTGCACCTTTCGCCCGGCTCGCATCCCCTTGAATGCCGGTTAACCAATGCGTAGTGGCACGCCCACAGCTTCAGATTTTTATAGTTGCCGAGCGTCCGCCAGTACGCGCACGTCCTGCACGGCGTATCGCCATAGTAAGTAACGCCCGACTTCCTCGCAGTATCGATCATTCATTTTCTCCTCTCCGAGTTCTTTTCTGATTGCCCTTACCACCGCCTCCCACTTGTTCAATGCTTCCCCTCCCTGTCCGTAATGCCGTAGCGCCACACGAGGTAGCGCTTGATTTCTTTCAGATACTCTATCATTTCAGGACTGTACATTATCCGTCCAGCCACCTGTTTTCCAGCGCACAGAAACCATATACCGCGCCACCGGTCAGTGCAATCCATAATACACCGAACAAGATGATAGCAATATTACCTTGTCTTATAGCAAGGTTTACAATCGCCTGTGGTTCTGCGTCCGTATAAAACCTGTTGTTGTCTGCAATCATATGATCTTTGATTTGCGTATGTATACTGCCAACCATATTTGCGTCCACAGCTTCGTAATAATGCCGCACAAGTCTGCTGTCATAGATTGTATCGCCCTGTTGGTGTGCTGTAACAGAAAACTTGTCCGCCGGAAATGATACACCCATAAACGAAAAAGTTTCCGTGCTGTCTTCTTCTCGTTTCACCCTGTCCCACGTCCAATATATCTCGGTGCGGGTGTGCGTATGTCCCTTGCTATCGGTATAGGTCACTTCGCGCGTGTGCATGGTGTATCGTTCCGTGATTTTGGTCAGTATTGCGTATTCGCCGTCCAAATCATCTGCCGAAACAGGTTGTTCCGCGATCAGATCGCCGTAAGCGATGACATTCCCGAAATCGGTAGCCAGCGCGTACTGAAACTGCTCATCGTCTGTGATCTGCGCTGCCGTGGTAAATTTCTCGTTTGTCTCAGCGATATGGTCACTGATTTTGCTACCGAGCAGAAATCCCAGTGCCACCATAACAAACACGATTGCAACGCTGAACGCAATCTCACGAGGCTTAATCTCCATCGCCGCCACCGAACAGGTTCTGCGGAGCATCTTCCGGTGCATCGTAGTCCGTGTAGGTCGTGTCGATTGTCTGATAGTTCATTACCCTCAGCAGAAAACCGGTCGGGAAAGACCGTACCAGCTTGTTGTATGCCCGTACCTGCTGATTGTAGTTGTTGCGGTACTGCGCGATCTGGTTCTCGGTCAGCGCAAGTTCGGTCATGAGTTGCTTGTAATTTTCGTTTGCCTTGAGTTCCGGGTACTGCTCCGCAACAGCATTTAACGTAACCTGTGCTTCTTCTACCTTGCCCGATGCAGCAGCAGTGCGAGCCTGTGTAATCCTGGTCAGCGTATCACCCTCGTAGTTCTGGTAGGACTTCACCGCGTCCGCCAGATTGTATACGAGGTCAACACGGCGTTTCTCAGCTACCTGTACGTCGGCCGCCGCCGAACTGACCTGTTCCTCCGCCGATACCGCGCGGTTATTGGCCGACACGAACGCAGCGGCGATCATAAGTACCAGCGCGGCCACGATAGCCAGCACGATTAAAGCAATTTTCTTCATTTCATTCCTCTCTTTCCAACATGTCAAGGTACTTCTGTGCCATCGCCGCCACCTGTATAGCCTCGCAAGCGGCGGAGATAGCGCGCAGTCTAATTGCTTCCACATTGTCAGCAGTTGTATTGCGTTTCACGCTTCCCCACAAATAGCAGTTGATCTCGCCGTCGAGCTGATGCACTTCTTCTTCCAGTTCGTCGTATTTCTCACGTAGCACCGCCCACCCCTCATGCGGGCTATGGAACCGTGGAAACCGCGCTTTTGCGCTTCCAGTTCCTTTTCCACGAGCTTTTCAACATCTTTACTTACTACGTTCATCGTTTTCCTCCTCCGGCATCGTGATCGGCGTTTCCCATGTGTGCAGTCTCTTTTCCATTTCCTCCATGGATTTCGCCGCCTGTTCTGCCATTCCCACCCGTTCAAGGGTGATTTGCATATTTCTTCGCGCATTTCGGGCACATCTCAGCCGCGCCGCCGTCCATCTTTGCCCTTTCCGCGAGCTCCTGAATCAGCTCCATCGTGCTGAACTTGCTCAAACCATCGCCCTTCGGCGTATCAATCAGCTCTTCCGACACGACCAAAGCCGGACGCACCGCATACGTGTTCGAGCAGCTGCCGCTGCCCCAAGCGCCATCGTAGAACACGAACATCGCACACGCCACGCCGGGGCGCCCCGGCGCGCCATCGCCAGTTGCCAGCCAATAGCTTCTCTCGCAATCTGGAATATAGCGTGAATACTTGCGCCACTCATCAAATGTCAACGGTGCTGCTAAGCGATCAACAATCCCATAATTCGCGCGCCCGTCCACGGTCAATAGAATGATTTCTCTCTGGAAAATCAGTTCCTTGTTCAAACCAGATACAAATTCGCTATACCACCGCCCTACCTCGTCAAGCAGTTTACTTTCAGTATAGTCGTTGCCGTCCGTGCTGAATGGTGTGCTTCCAAACGGCTCTTTGAGCAGCACGAACAGTTTATCTTTTCCGTTTGCCGTGCCTTCTTCTACATCCAACACCGCAAATTCCGTTCCCTTGATGGTGACAATTTCACCGGGCTTGTATTTACTCATGTTTTACATCTCCTCCAATTCTTTCTGTTTGGATTCCTCCACATAGCACCAACTCTGGGGCGGGCGGCGAAGCGTCAAAGCCCCATTGTTGCAGATACCGTTGTTGTTGCTGTACATGGCGCAGGCCTCACAGTATAGGTCATTAGGACAAAGCCGCCGAAACGCCGGCAGCTCCCGCGGCTGGTCATAGATCAGCAGGTCGGAAATGTGCCAGCCGTAGCCGGTTCCCTTTAGGTAGTTCACAATTTCTTCCCGTGTCAGGCAGGCTTGTTTTTCTATGTCATCCGGTGCATGGTTGAGAGGCGCAAGCTCATAAATCCGGTCACAGGTGAACTCCCCGATGACCTTGCCATTCCCAAGTGGACAGTTCAGCGACTGCATGGAACCTGTATCTAAGTAGTCCTGCATCAGGCGTTCCGGCGAAATAGGAATGTTCAGGTCAGGTCTGCCGCTGGTGCAGTAGATGTAGCACTTAAACGGCGTTTCCAGTTTCGGCTTGGTCTTTCTGACTTCAATGGTCTTTTCACCGCTGGCAATTTTCTCACACCACTTCGGGCGAATGCTTAACATCACAGATTTCATTCCGTTCCTCCCATTCCTCGCACCAATCGTAATCTAATCGGAAATCCGCCCTGTGCTCGCTGTCTCCGTTGCAGCACACACCGCAAAACGGCTCGTACCGCTTGCAGGTCACACACCTTCTATCCACGTCTGACCCTCTCCGCCCTTCCTCTTTGCCCGCTTAAACTCGTCGCGGAACTTCCGATACGCTCGGGTGTACTCATACGACTTGCCAAAAATGTTAATAGCCGCCTTGTAAAGCTGCGGTTCGTATTTTTTCACGATCTCTAAATCTTGCTCGAACCGGCTATTAAAAGGACAACCGCAGCAGCCTGTGCGCCGCATTCCGTACACCTCGTAGCAATCCGAGTATCGCAAGCCGTAATGAGCTTTATACTGCGCTTTGTCCTCATCGCTCCAAAAGTAGAGGGGCATATACCGCGCAACGCCGGAATGATGCAGCGGTTCAAAGCAAGATGTATGCGCCATAGCTCTAATCCCACCCTCTGCTCGTCGTTCGCCGACAATACAGATTGTTGCATTACATTCTTTGAGAAATTCCGCAGAGCTGTTTTTCTTCGCCCCGTTGCAACATTTGTCTGAAATAGCAAATTCTGGCGGGGTACTAAGCATAAACTCTTTCATTCCGGTGTGTCGATAGATGGAAAATTTTGAACGTTCGCCGTTTTCGTCAGTCCACCATTTCAAGCCTGCTTTGCATCCCGTGTACCTCTCGTTCAGCGCCTCGAACGATTCGTTTTCCCACTAGAAACCGTGTGCCTGCAAGTAGCTGATTTTCTGTGCGATTCCCTTGCTAAAGAACGGCACTCCATATTCCTTACACCCAACCGGCACAGGTTTTTTCGCTCTCCGCCGTACAATCTCAATTCCGTACCGGGCTTCCAGATCGTTCAGATGGTTCTTTGTTGCCTGATACTCGATACCCGTATCAAAAAACACATACGTAATCTTCCGCCCGGCACGTACCCGTTCCAGCAAATCCAGCATAACATCGCTGTCCGAGCCACCGGAAATACTGCAAACAGGGTTCTTGTAACTGTTCAGCAGCAAATCCGCCTTCTTCATCGTATTTCGGATAAGCTCATTCTCCGGTGCAGCGTTCAAAATCTCTTCGCTAACCGTTGTCCTCCACCTCCAAAATCTCCACCACAACCCGCGGATTCTTTGAGTCCACCTCAAAGTGATCTTCAAACCCTCGGATATTCTTCCATCCGTCGTTACTCAAATACCGCGCCTTAACAAGCGCGTCCTGAATAACCTTTCTGCCAAACGCGCAGATATTGTCCTTGTCCCGCCGCCGGTCCTTCTCATACCAGTGATAAACCATGTACACCGGCTCCTGAATTTCCGCGCCGCCCATCTGCCGCGCTGCATTCATCACAACGGCCTCGCACTGCTTTTTCAGCCGTGCCCCCTCCTGTCGATTACGTCTCTCCGCCTCGATTAGCTCGTTCAGCCCGGGCAGCGTGCCCTTGATCGTAAATTTATAATTCACCTGCTCGCCTCATTTTCCTGATCTTGTACGTTACAGCAGTCAAACTCCTGCCGAGTCTCCACGCGATCATGCTCACGCTTTCGCCGTCCTCCAAACTGTTTCGGATTACGCAGAGGTCGTGCTCTGTGTAAGCGTCCTTGCGTTTTGGCTGTTCCGGCCGTCTGTCCGGCTCGAACTCCGGGCAGCTGATAACGTGGAACGTCTCGCCGCCCTTGAGGTCTTGCCGCTGCACTCGTTCGGCCTTCCAGCCTTTCACCGGCTCGAACCGTCCTGCCCATGCGCAGCTCTTCGCAGCGGCTTTCGTGCAGTCCCAGCAGAGAGTATCTTTCTTTCTACCTCTCATAACCTTCCTCTCTCATTTTCCGTCTGGTTTCTTCCTTCTGCGCAAGCCATGCCTGCTCCCAGTCCGGCGTTTTCTCCGGTTCCGTCTTTGCTTCCGCCTGCTTTGGCGCGTCCTTGATGCGATCCCAGATAATGCCCTTCCAGTTGTTCGCCATGCTCAGCCGGATAACCTCGGCAACCGCCGCCGCTCCGTGGCGCTTTACTCGGTTTTCTATCTCGGTCAGCAGAGACTTCAAGCCGACAGCCTTGTACGCCTCGCGCCGCTCCTGCTTGTAGGTGATCCAGTCGCGCACCGCAGAAAGCACAGGCTCAGAAAACCGCTCTGCAAGGTCAGGCTCTTTCGGCTTTGGACTCTGCGTCTTTTTCGGCATCTCCGGTTTCGACGGCTGCTTTGCAGGCGCTTCCTCCCGTTCGCTGCCCTGATACTCGTCATACCGGCATACCTCGATGACCGTATAATGCCGGTTGCTTTCCACCGTGATTTCTCCGGTTTTCTTGAGCTTTCCGAGTGCCGTGCGCACCTGCTTTACCGTTAGCCCGCTCTCGTCTGCAATCCCCTGCAATCTCGTCACAAACGCGCCTCGGGGAATCTTGCTCCCCATGAACTGGCTTTCCTTGTAGTTTGCCCTCAGCAGGATATGCAGCCACAGTTTGCAGGTGGGGAGGTCTTTGTACCACCCCCACTCTGTGAGCTGTCGGTAAATCTGTATGTGCCCGTTCGTCAGCATCCCCTGTCACCTCTCAAACGGGCAGTCGTCCGGGTCACTCTCGTCCGACGCGATGAAGTCGCTTTCCTCTTCCTTCGGCTTGCCCTCGCTCTTGCCGCCGCAGAAGTCAATGCTTTCGCACTGCACCTCCCACGAGCGGCGCTTGTTGCCGTTCTTGTCCTCCCAGTCACGGCTTTCAAGCCTGCCGGAAATAATGCACATGTCGCCCTTGTGGAACCACGTATGCGCGTGCTCTGCCAGCTTACTCCACAGAACCACGTCAATGAAGTCACTCGGGTACTTTCCGCCCGCGTCCTTGCGGCTTCTCTGCACCGCCAGCGTACCGCCTGCAACCGCCGTGTTGCTCTGCGTGTATCGCAGCTCCAAATCCTTGGCAAGCCGTCCCTGTAAGATAATCTTGTTCAGCATATGCCTATCTCCTTGTGTATTTTGTATATTTCTGCCTTTCCTCGCTCCACATGGGATAAAGGCTTTCGAGGTATTCCCGCATTTCTTCCTTGATTTCCTTGCCGTCGCCCTGGTCCATTTCCCGATGACACTCCGGGCACAGCATGACTAAATTCGTCGGAATCCCCATGCCGCCGCGCGCCCTGCTGACAAAGTGCGCCGCCTGTAACACACCGCCCTTGCCGCAGTGGCGGCAAACGCCGCCGTCCCGGTCATAGACCTCTTTCCAGACGCTTGGCGACACGCCCGTAAACTTCGTCTGTCTCCTCATTGCCTCGCGTCCCTTTCCAGCTCTCTTTTCAGTCGCTTCTTGGCGAGCTTGCGATACCCTTTTTTCATCTTCGCCCAGCCTCCGTGGTTCCGCGCCCAGCAGGCGTACCGGTATCCGATCTTCCGGTGTGCCGGTACGAATCGCTTGTATGTCGTAAACCTCATACCCCGCGTTCCTCCGGTTTCCACTTGGCAATCCATCCGAGCACCGTGCTTTCCGGCTCTGTCTCAATGCCCTGCTCCTTGCAGTCCTGCACTACCATGTCAATCAGCCGCCCCATTTGCAGCGTGTTGTAAGTGGATGAGCCGTAGTAGCACATCAGCAAACCGCCGTTACAGTCCTGCGTCACCCATCCGAGACCCTGCTTTTCCCACAGGTTCGCGATCAAATCGCGCTGCTGCTCGTTGGCGTAGGGGACAAGTCTGTAATTGTCCCCTACATCGGGAATGTACGAGCGGTACACCTCGTCGCGCTTCATGCCGAGCACCGCCGCCAGCTTTCCGAGCATCTGCCAGAGATAGGCGTTGCAACGCCCTGAGCGCTTGTCATACTTGCGCTTCACCTCTGCGCAGTATAACTTGCCCTCCTTCATCTGCTCGCACTCTACGCGCGCCATAGGCGCGTTCTTGACGTGCAGGCAAAGCCAGTTGCCGCTCTCGTCATTCACTACGCGCGCCCTGTCAAACTCATGCGTCATGCAAGCGCCTCCATCTGCTTGAGCCGATCTTCGAGATCAAGCAGCGCCGCGTTCATCTTCACGATGTCGCCCGCATCCTGCTTATACTTCTCGTTCCACAGCTGCGCCGCTGCGGTCTTGTCGCCCATGATTTTCACAAGCATCCGCTTTACCTCGTTCGCCTTGGCCTTCGCCGCCGCGATCTTCGTGTCCTCCTTCGGCTTTGCCTGTCCGCCCATGCGGAAGCGCTCGTTGCCTTTCTTGTCCACGATGACCAAACCGCTAATCTTACGGCTGTCGGAATAGCTGATTTCCGACACTTTGAACGTTTGGTTGCAGCGCACGCGCTCGCCCTGACTTGTGTACTCTCCCTCTGCCAGTGTAATCCAGATAAACGGAGCTGTGTACAGTTCACGTCCGATACCCCAATTCGTACCAGCCCGCTTGAAGCTGTCGCTTGCCTGTCCCTTTTCCTTTTCGGTGTTGCTTTCCGTGCCCACATCCTGCTTGGTAATCCACTGCTTCTTGTTTTCGTCCCATACGGACAGGTTGCAGTACAAGCGGCCGTCGATGATGGTGTGCTCGCGCTGCCAGTTCGCCGCGCCGTATACCTCGTCAAGGATTGCCATATCGCAGCGCGCATCCTTGTAGAGCAGCAGCGAGCACCCAACGCCGTTTCGTGTCTGCTTCACCTGTGCTACGCGGCACTCGATCTCGTCTGCCTTAAGTAACCTGATGTTCATATCACTTCACCTGCAAATTCATGTTTTCCACCAGTTCCGCGCCCGGCACGGGCTCACCGGATTTCAGCAGCTTGCCGATTGCCGTCTTGTCCGGCTTTCGGTCGATAACCACCTTGCACAGATCGTCCGGGACTTCCACATCGTTGACAATGTTCACCTGCACGCTCTTACGGAACGACAGCGCCGCCTTAGCCGTGCTGATCTTGTCCTTGCCGACTGCAAGCATGCTGTCCGCAAGGTGCTGCTTCATGCGCTCCATGCACTTCTTCACACTGTCCTCGCGTGCCTTGAGATTGTCCCGCTCGTTCTTGAGCGCCGCCGCCTCGGCTGCAAGGTTCTTGATGGTAACTGCATACGCCTCGGCCTTGTCCTCGAATGCTGCGTCCAGACTGTCTACGGCCTCGAAGCCGCTGACCTCGCCGGTCTCCGGGTCTACCGCGATTGCCTGCATTGCTTTCTCAAATTCGTTTGTCAGCTGATATAAGTTCATTTCTTAGTCCTCCTCTATCTCGTCTTCTGCTTCCCAGACGCGCTCCCGCACGTCCCGTAAAAAGTTCTTGATCTCATCCGGGAACAGCCCCTCGTGCTCCTCGAGGAACGCCCCCATGCGGATTTCCGCCTCGCGCATGTCGTACAGCCGGTTAATGCGCTCCTGATCGTCTCTCTCTGGCGGCTCGAGCGGCGGCTCAATGTTCAGCATCTGCATATCCTCCAAATCCTTGATGACCTCGTACAGCGTCGTTTTTCTTATGCCGTGTGTCCATATAACCTTTCCATGGCTGAAGACGCGCGTGTAGGAGGCCTTTTCTATGCAGTAATCGGCGCTCACATGGTCGCGGATTGTGATATCGACAGTGCCATTTGTGTTCGCGCGAAACTCGACCGTCGTCTCCCCCGACGTGTCTGCACCGAGGCACAGGTAAAGCAGCTTAATCATGGTTTCCTTGTCCATGAGTTTTCTGCGTCTCTCTCGATCAAGCACGCTGCATCTCCTCCAGTACCTCAATCACCTTGTCTAGCGTTGTCTCCTGCAAGCCGTGATGCCACACGCATTCGCCGTTAATCACAAAGCACCTGTAGCTGTCCATAATTTCCCACTTCGCAAGGTATCCGCGATAGAAAACGTTGATACACACCATGCTGTTTTCCGAGTACGCCGAGAACTCAACCGCTCGCATATCGTCCAGATCGTCAACGCCGATACACAAGTCCAGCAGCCGGTGCATTGTCTCTCTGTCCATTGACTTTTTCTCCTTTTCGTGTTAGACTTTCCTTGAACATTTATCTTTGCCGCCGAAACGGGATTGCGCTCCCGCTCGGCGGTTTTCCCTTTATTTGACTTCTGTTACCTTTCCGCCGGACAGCGTGTAGAACGTATCTTCCTTGATGGTTTCGCCGTCCACCTTCACAGCCTGCACACCCAGAACATGATTTTCTTTGTCTCGCTCTGTAAGCACAAGCCAGCATCCACGCTTGCCGCTCGCCTTGCTTCCGTTTCCGGTAACGATAGCAATGCTTTCCTTCCCTTCGACAGTCGCTGCGCTACAGTCGCCGGTATTCGTCGCTGCGCTACGGTTGCCGGTATTCGTCGCTGCGCTAC
>OGGD01000268.1_pt1 | contig 42951 bp, 38 predicted proteins | sample 1571091 | NCBI WGS metagenome assembly OGGD01 (sample SAMEA2582073, study PRJEB24529) | metagenome | biome: Human gut stool | place: China | collected 2011
TTTAGAAACTTATTATATATATAATATATTATATATATAATAAAATATAATTACTTACAATTTGTAACCATCAAGTATACCCCCTAGAACAAAACTGAGGAACTGAGTTCTGAGGAACTGAGTCATTATCGCAGTGGTTTAAGTACGGGCTGAAGGCCCAAAAGCTCCTAGCCTTTTACACTTTTACAAACGTTAGAGTCCTAATGGACTTGCTGTATATTTTTCGCGCACTTATAAACATTCTCCCCTTGCCAGCAACTTTTTATAAAACTTTCTCCCGGTTTTCTTGCATGTTTCGAAATAAAAGTTTATCTTTGCGGCAGATTTACAGAATCTAAATTGATAATTTATGGGTAGATACATCAACCCCTTTACCGATTGGGGCTTCAAGCGTCTCTTCGGTCAAGAGTTCAGCAAGGACTTGCTGATTAATTTTTTGAACGACTTGTTTGAAGGTGAGTTTCAAATCAAGGACGTAACATTCAAGGATAAGGAACAGCTTGGAGATACTAATGATCTCCGTGGCTGCATCTTTGACATCTATTGTGTTACCGACGATGACAAGCATTTCATCGTTGAGATGCAGAACAGATGGGTACCTTTCTTTGTGAATCGTTCCATCTATTATGCTAGTAAGGCTTTTGTTGCCCAACGCAAGAAATTTGATGAAGCTGGTGTCCGCACAGCTATTTTATACCAGTTTGTACCGGTTTATGTGGTTTGCATCATGAATTTTATGCCAAAGGAGCATGAGGTGACAAAGTTTAGGACAGACGTTGCTTTGAGGGAGAAGTCTAGTGACTCTATATTTTCTGACAAGCTTCGTTTCATCTATCTTTCTCTTCCTTTCTTTGATAAGAGTGAGGAAGAATGCGAGACGGGTTTTGAAAAATGGATTTATGTTTTGAAGTATATGGAAGTATTGGAAAGATTGCCTTTTACGGCGCAGAAGAAGATATTCGATCATCTTGCTAAATTGGCGGATGTTCGTTGCTTGAGTAGTGAGGAGCAGGAAAAATACGATGAAAGTATTAAGGCCGCCGATGATTACTACTCCGGCCTTTATGGCTCTTATGTTGAAGGAGAGGAAAAGGGTATTGCTAAAGGTAGAGCAGAAGGAATTGCTAAAGGTAGAGCAGAAGGAATTGCTAAAGGTAGAGCAGAAGGAATGGCTAAAGGAATGGCTAAAGAAAAGTTAGACACAGCTTACCGCCTTTTGTCAATGGGTCTTTCTGAAGCGCAAGTATCAACGGCCACCGAGCTTTCGCTGGAGGAAATTCAGAAAATGAGGAAATAAGAACTGGTATTGAAGAATTGATTTCTGTATTGAAGTATATGGAAATGGATGAAGTATTTAAAAATTTGCCTTTAGCGGAACAAAAGAAGATGCTCGATCATCTTGCAAAATTGCCAGATGTTCGTTTCTTGAGTAGTGAGGAGCGGGAAAAATACGATGAAAGTATTAAGGCTGTTGATGATTACTACTCCGGCCTTTATGGCTCTTATGTTGAAGGAGAAAAAAAGGGAATTGCTAAAGGAATGGCTAAAGAAAAGATAGACACAGCTTACCGCCTTTTGTCAATGGGTATGTCTTGGTCGCAAATCATGCAGGCTACTGGATTGACAGAAGAAGAATTGAAGCCGCTTCAGGCGTAGTGTATATTTCGGCTGCACCCTTTCGGCTTGCCCCACACGCCCTGAAGGGGCAGTAGCTCCTAGCCCAGGGCAACACCCTGGGTATTAATGAAATATGAACCAACGCCCTGTAAGGGCAAAAGCTTTAAAAATATTCGAATTTTAATCTATAGGCTTATGGTATATGTAAATCAAACAATAGTTATAAAGAGCTCTTCTCCCAAGCTGGCAGAATGGGTGAAGAGGTTGAAGGCTCATAAAGCTGAGCAACTGGAGAAGTTGCGCAACGTGGAGAAGTGCGACTTTGAATTTCAGTTCTGATGAGAGCCAATATATGATACCAGCCTCCCCTAATACTTCCTGATAACTTTTTCTAAAACTTTTTCCCGATTTTCTTGCATGTTTCGAAATATTGTTGTACTTTTGAAGGGGAATATAGAAAAGAAGAATCTTTGCCCGAAGAGACAACATTTGAAGTCATTCCTAAAATAGGGGAAGGATATTTCTAAAATGATATAGTAGTTGAGGCTTTGCCTCTTATATATAGAGAAAGTGTAATTTAAAATGTAAGATTATGAGAAATTTTACTTTAAGAAAAGGGTTCTTGGGAAGTAAATGTGGAACCCGCAGCTCTTTTAAGGGCTTTGTTATGCTTGTTGTTATGATGCTTATGACGGCAAGTTCTGCGATGGCTGAAGTCATTGATGGACTTCGTTATATGTTGGATTCTGATACGAAGACTGCTATGCTCTTGCCTAAAAAGGATGGTAAATATTCTGGTGATATCGTCGTTCCGGAAAAAGTGAAGGGTAATGATGGTGTAGAGTATGTTGTTACCTCATTGGGTAATGAATGCTTCAGTTATTGCAGTGGTTTGACCTCAGTTAACATCCCTTCCTCTGTTACTTCATTGAGCTATGCTTGCTTCAAAGGTTGCAGTGGTTTGACCTCAGTTAACATCCCTTCCTCTGTTACTTCATTGGGTAGTGGTTGCTTCGAAGGTTGCAGTGGCTTAACCTCTGTTTCTATCCCTTCATCTGTTACTTCATTGGGTAGAAGTTGCTTCTGGAATTGCAGTGGCTTAACCTCTGTTTCTATCCCTTCATCTGTTACTTCATTGGGTGATGATTGCTTCTATTATTGCAGTAGTTTGTCCTCAATCACCATCCCTTCTTCTGTTACGTCATTGGGGAATAGTTGCTTCTCAGGTTGCAGTGGTTTGACCTCAGCTACCATCCCTTCTTCTGTTACGTCATTGGGGAATAGTTGCTTCTCAGGTTGCAGTGGTTTGACCTCAGCTACCATCCCTTCGTCTGTTACGTCATTGGGGAATTATTGTTTCTCTGATTGCAGTGGTTTGACCTCAGTTACCATCCCTTCGTCTGTTACGTCATTGGGTGTTTGTTGTTTCTCTAGTTGCAGTGGTTTGACCTCAATCACCATCCCTTCTTCTGTTACTTCATTGGGTAGTGGTTGCTTCTGGAATTGCAGTGGCTTAACCTCTGTTTCTATCCCTTCATCTGTTACTTCATTGGGTGATGATTGCTTCTCTGGTTGCAGTGGTTTGACCTCAATCACCATCCCTTCTTCTGTTACTTATGTGGGTAGTGATTGCTTCTCTGGTTGCAGTGGTTTGACCTCAATCACCATCCCTTCTTCTGTTACTTATGTGGGTAGTGATTGCTTCATTGGTTGTGATAATATAGAAACTGTTTATTTTAAAGGTAAATATTGTAATTCAAGTTACACTGACTTACATATACCAAAGACAAGTATTATTAAGGTCCCTACTGAATATTTACAGGATTATAAAGATGCTTTTGGATTTAGTTATAAATATATCTATGCCTGGAATCCTAGCGAATCTGGTGATGATACCAAGCCGGTTACTCCATGCGCAACGCCATCCATTTCTTACGAATCCGGCAAATTGAAGTTTGCTTGCGAAACTGCAGGAGCAAAGTATCATTATACTATCAGCGATAAGGATATGGCAACAGATGCACTTAGCGAAGACGGAAATGTATTCCTTTCTGCTGCTTATGACATATCAGTATATGCAGCAGCTGATGGCTATAAAGCATCTGATAAGGTGGAGGCTACGCTGTATTGGATTAATGCTAACCTGGAGAATGGTACCAACATCAACCAGGTAAGAACACGTGGCGTGGTGGCATCGGCTCATGATGGCATCATCAGCCTCTCGGGTCTTGACGATGGCGAGGTGGTGAAGTTCTTCGCTGCTGATGGCAAGTATCTCGGCTCAACGGTTGCAGCCAACGGTGCTGCCTCTTATGCCGTATCCGAGTCTTTGGTTATCGCCAAAGTGGGTAAGGATTCTATCAAGATTGCGATGAAATAAGGATTGTGCAGAGCGATGCACCTACCGTAAAATTATAAAAGTAAGGGGAAGAAGGCGAGTAACGTAAATTGCTCACTTTTTCCCCTTTTTTTGTAAATAATTCTGAGAAATAAAGTGCTTTGAAACTTTTTTTTAGGAGCTACTGCTCCTAATTGTTTTGCCTGACATAAAAATATAAATTACCTTCGTAGAAATTTTTAAAAATAAAATCAACATGAAGGTAAATACGGATACTGGAATAATATCTGCACAGGGGTACATGGAAGAGGAGCTCAGTAACGAACTAAGGCCCCTCGTAAAATCTATGTTGCAGAAAGATATAGTAACCCGCAAGCAACTTAAAAAGGAATTTCATATCGATTATAAAACCGTCAGAAAACTTGTTATTGACGGAGTAAAGATTTCTATGGGTTCCATATTGAAGTTCAATTATGCTATTGCTTATTATCTGAATGAAGAGCTGAATAAACAGAAGAGCAAGGCAAATAAGGAAAAAGTTGATGAGGTTTCTGTAAGTGAGGTTGAAAAACTTGATAAAGGGTATAGAAAACTTTATGGTATACAAGCTACTATAGTTGATGAACTAATCGCCAAAGGAGTAGATTTGAGAACGCTGAAGCTTTGATAAACAAATAACAACTATAATATTTAGCCGTACATGAGTATTTGTGTGGCTATCATGAAGAAACAAATAACAATATTAACTTTTAAACAAATAAAAATGAAAAATTCAACATGAAATCGGGGGAGACATTCCTCATACTGCTCTGCAGCTCAATGTCTCCGAAGTAAGGATTCACCCTGGAAAACTTTCAGGGGCCACCTCTTCTTCCAAGATTGAGGAAGTAAATTTAGTCTATCTTAAAAGGTGAAGATATATGACTAAACTTATCGTAAAACTGAAGATTGCCCTGGCTGTGTTGGGAATCATCAGTATGAGTGTTGATATCGTAGTTAACCTGAAAGGCGTTCGCGTATTTGAGGGTACTACAAGTGTTGATAACCTTATAAATCTTTTTGAATCATGAAAGTCAGTTGCATACTAAATTTTAATGGCGATATCCATGTGGGAGGTGTGAATCTTGGCAATGTCGTGAACTTCAATCCTTCGCATGATGCCGCAAGAGAGAGGTATAAGGGAGATGATTTTTCTGATTCCGATATGACGGAAGCTGACTTTGAAGATGATGATGAAGAGGACAAAGGGAATAACAAGAAAGCATCTGGCATAACCAAGTTGTTCTTACCTCATAAGCGTAATATTCCTAAAGAATTGAAAGGAGAAAAAGCACAACAGATTCTGAAAAGTTTGTATGAGTATGGGATTTTGGATGAAAACTACCAGCCTGTCAATCTTTCTGGCTACCAGAAGGGTTATCTTGCCTATAAGTTATCCATCAAACTGCATATTACCAAGCTATGGAAAGTATTCTCACAGTTATGGGATATGAACCCTGCTGTGCTCAGAACGCGCTACAATGAAGCTATCTCTATGCCTTCTATGGGTGAATTTGGAGATAAAATCAATAAATATATAGGTTAAATGACCGTTTCTTGCAAGTAGTACTAGTACGACAGTACTGGTACGTACTAGTTTTTTGTCGCAAAATCGCCGTACATTTGCCCCCGGAATTCAGAACCGATATGGTCTGAGTTTCGGGGGCTTTTGTGTATAGGCACATCAACCGTTGTGGGAGCGCCCAACTTTAAAAAAGGAATATTGAAAATGAAAGCAATGAAACCTTTTTATTTTACTCATCCGCAGTACGGAAAACTGAGGGTGGTGGTGATTGACGGGAAAATCTATTACTGCCTGATGGACGTGAAGAACATCTTCAAGAAGTCGGTACAGAAACTCTATGAGACGATTGCTGACTCGGAGGGGGAACTGAAAAATCTGAACATCGTAATGATGAAGAATATGAAAATCAAGTATAACCTCTTCTTCGAGAACCAGGAAATGGGGAAGGAAGAAGCGGAGGCTGAGAATATGAATGCGGATATCAACTTCTGCGATGAACAGCTGGTGAAGGACCTCGTAGATAGGCATGTTGCTGCCGAGAAAATTGCGGCAAAATGGGTGCTAGGGTTCGTCAAGAGCAGACTGAATGATGCCGAGAATGCTTCGCTCTTCGAGGCGAACGGGGTTGATGAGATTTCGGATAACTCGCTGATTCTGCCTATCAATGTAAGTTATGGTAGCGGGTATATCATGATTAACAGCGAAGTGTTCGATTAATTGAAAAATATGGAGGTAAAATGGAGATAGTACATGTAGTGGCAATTAATCCTTATCGTAAGGGAAATAAGGGGAAAGTTTTTTCTTACAATATCGATACTTATGATAAGGTGATTGAATCGGCTGCCGTTAAAAAGATGATTCAGCAGATTCGGGGTGAATTGCCGATTGACGGAGTGGATTTGAACGATGCGCAGGCGGTGAAGAAGGCGCAGGAAAGGCTCAAGAGCGAGCTGCCTTTCTTCTGTCCGCACTACGGCATGTTCAAGAATAATGTGCGCAGACAGGAGAATGCCCTGCCGGAAAGCTTTCTCTTCCAGACGATTATCGATGTGGATGATAAGGAGTATGTGGAGAAGGCTATCGAGAAGGCGCGCGAGCTGAACTGCTCTTCGGGGATATGGAACGGCTCGTTGCTGCATCTCTGTTATAGCGCTCGCAAGAAGCTGCATATCGGGATTAGAATGCCGATTGGGATGACCATCGAGGAGACGCAGAAGGCGTATTGTGAGGCGCTCGGTGTGCCTTATGATGAGAGCTGCATCACACCCGAGAGGATGATTTTCCTGACGGATAAGGACTCGGAAATCTATCGGTCTAAAATGTGGTGTGCGGTGCTGCCGGAGAGCGAGATACAGGCTCGAAGAAAGGCTTTTCTCGACCGTGGACTTACCGTGGACGGCAAGATAGTTAATAGTTTACAGTTTACAGTTAATAGCAATAGTAATGACAACGTTCAAAACAATAGACTTTCGGGCAATCATGGCAATTATGCTGCTCCTGCTGGCACTGCTGTTCAGCCTGCCCAATCTGGTAATAGCAATCATGCTGATGATTCTCATTTCGGGAATCCTGGAGGCAATCATGGCACTGGTGAACTGGGAGAGGCCAGTGAGAAGAATCTGATAGCCTTTGATCTGTTTCAGGAATCAGCGGGACTGAAGGGAATGGCGATTGATACCGTCGGGTCTCGGCACTCTTCGCTGCTCGCTATCATGAGTGCTGGAGCCTCACGTATGATGAGCGAAGAGGAACTGATGAAGGTGGTGGCTGAGAAGATGCCGAGCTATTATCGGGAGTCTGATTGTCACCAGCTTATTCATGATTTCTATGCGAAATATGGTGACAATTCGAAGCCTTTCTCACGTGATGTTATCCGCATCAATGCCACCGCAGAACAGGCCAGCCGGCAAGTTAATAGTTTACAGTTAAAAGTTGAAAGGGCTGAGCAAGTTAATAGTTTACAGTTAACAGTTAATAGTACCGAGGAGGATTATCCCGAACCGCCGGAGATGCCGGAGAAACTGCCGAAGCTGGTGGAACTGCTGATATCTCGGACACCGGAGATTTATAAGCCGGCTGTGGCGCACGCTATCTTTCCTCCGCTCGCTACTCACCTCTGGCAGACGAGCTTCCGATATATTGATAATGTAGTACATGAGGCTACGCTTTCTACTTGCTTGCTGGCTGGTACGGGCGCAGGTAAATCGTCTGTGGATAAGCCGATTAGGTATATCATGGAGGATATCAGAAAGCGGGATGCGGAGAATCTGAAACGTGAGAAGGAATGGAAGGAGGAAGTGACGCGCAAGGGTGCCAACAAGGATAAGCGCAAACGACCGGATAATCTTGTTATCCAGGAGATTGATGCTGATATGACCAGTCCGGCATTCGTGATGCGAACCGCTGAGGCGCAGGGAAGATTCCTTTATACTTCGCTTAACGAGCTGGACCAGTTTGATGCACTCCGGGGTAGCGGCAACCAGCAGTTCCGCATCATGTGCCTCGCTTTTGACCCATTCAACCTCTTTGGCCAACAGCGCGTTGGTGTTCAAAGTGTGACAGAAAGGGTAACGATCAGGTTCAACTGGAATGCTTCTACCACCATCCAGAAAGGTCAGCGTTACTTCTCAAAAGTTTTGACAGACGGTCCGATAAGCCGTATCAATTTCTGTACCATTCCGGAGCGTGAAATCGGTGACGAAATGCCTGTTTACGGCGATTACGATGATGCTTACCGTGAGGCGCTGAAGCCTTATATCGAAAATCTGAACAACGCCAGGGGACTGATTGACTGTCCTGAGGCATTCCAGCTTGCCCTCAAACTGAAGGATGAGAATGCGGAATTTTCACGCCTCTCTCAGGACCGGGTTTACGAGAACCTTTCTTTCCGTGCCAACGTCATCGCCTATCTGAAGGCATGTGTGCTGTATGTGGCGAACGGTTGCAAATGGGAACCGGAGATTGACGAGTTCATCCGCTGGAGCGAGCGTTACGACCTCTACTGCAAGATGCGATTCTTCGGTGATGCCATTAAGAGGGCGAATGATACTGGCGAGAAGTCGAGCAAGCGAGGACCTTCCAACATGCTGATGCAGTTGCCGGATGAGTTTACTTACCAGCAGGTGATAGACTTGCGTGTAGCACGAGGTATGGATAAGAAGGGAACTTCAAGAATGTTAGGTAACTGGAAGGAGCGTCATTACATCAAGGTTAAGGATAGTAACTCGGTTCCTCAGAAATTCAGTTCCTCAGTTTTTATTAAGCTTAAATTCCGAAAAGGAGAACAGTAGTATTATGGAAATAGTAGTAAAAAGAATAGCAAAAAAGAAGACTTATACGATAGGTCATCTTTATATCCTGAGCGATAAGGACGTGAAGCGTACTTGGCGTTCGGGGGTGAAAATTGGCGACAAGCGTATCTTTGAGCACAGCTTCGATAAGGCGAAGTTGGACAAGGAGCATTACTTCTGTGATACCCTGGAGCCTACGTGGAGAAACCTCCTGGGTGTCGAACTGAAACCGGAAGAGGAGGATGGACGGTACAGTAGGGTATCGGGTAAGAAAGCCCGCAAGATACCGGGTCATACGGCGATACCGGAAGGTTCATATCCTGTTGTTATCTCGAAATCGCCAAGGTTTAAGAAGTGGCTTCCGCTGGTGCAGGGTGTTCCTGATTTTGAGGGCATCCGCATTCATGCCGGTAATTATCCCGATGATACGCAGGGCTGCATTCTGGTAGGTGAAAATAAATTACAGGGTGCCGTCTTTAATTCCCGCATCTGGCTGCATCGGCTCATGAATGCCATTACCGCAGCGAGAGAAAGAGAGGAGAGCGTTTGGATTACAATCATTTAATGTTGAATGTTGAGTGTTGAATGTTGAGTGTTGAATGTTGAGTGTTGAATGTTGAATTTTTAGTGATTAATTTTTAAAAACAGATTATTATGGTAAAGTCAGTTAATACAAATAAAGTAGAAATGAATAAGAAGGTAGCAATTGCTGTCGTGTTTGAAAACCCTGAATTCGGTAAGATTCGTACCTTGACCGATGAAAATGGAGAACCACAGTTCTGTGCAAAGGATCTCTGTGATGTGCTGGGGTATAAGAACCAGCGTGATGCTATCCAGCGACATGTTGATGACCCTTGTGTCGTGAAACACGACGTATGGGTAGTGACTGGCAAGAAGAAGGATGGAACTGCAGCAAATCGCTGGTGTCAGATGATCTTCGTTAACGAGAGCGGTTTCTATGCTTTGGTTCTCGGCTCTAAGCTTTCTACTGCCGTGAAGTTCAAGAACTGGGTTACGGCTGATGTGCTGCCACAGATTCGCAAGACGGGTGGTTATATTCCGGTTCAGCAGGGAGAGAGCGATGAGGAGACAATCCGACATGCAGAAGAAATTCTCCGTGCTACGCTCAAGGAGAAGGAGAATCTGCTGAAGAAGCAGCGTCTGCAGATTGAACAGCAGAAGAAGCTTATCGGCGAACAGGATACGGAAATCCGACGTCTCAATGATGTGGTAGACGAACAGGTGCTTCGCATTGCTAAGAATGGTGATAACATCATCCAGTTGGAGAATCAGGTGGGTAATCTTCTGCCTAAAGCATTGTATAGCGATAACGTTCTCGATTCCGTTTCCTGCTTCACTACTACGCAGATTGCGAAGGAACTCGGCATCACAGCCCAGGAGCTGAACCGCTCGCTCTGCGCCCTCCATATCCAGTATTACCAGAGCGGTCAGTATCTCCTCTATGCCGATTACGCCCACATGGGCTTAGCTAAGAGCCGCACCCGCTACAGCGCCTTCCTCGACCCGAAGAGCGATGGCAGACAGGAGAAGATGGGCAGAGCCTACACACATACCTATCTCGTATGGACCGAGCGAGGACGAAAGTTCATCCATGACCTCGCCCATCGATATTGGGAACTGAGTGAAGTTTATAGTTAATAGTTAATAGCCCCTGGTGTTTTTGCATCAGGGGCTTTTAACTTTATGGGGACCAGCGATGGAATCGCTGGGGACGGGGGCGCGAAGGGGGTAAGGCTCTTTTTACCTTTTTACTTTTTGGAAAGCGTGTGGGGTATATTATCTCAAAACATACTTTCCGGCTGGTGTCTTGCAGAACTTCACCTGATAGGCTTCAGAGATAATCTGCAGCGCCTCGGTGAGGCTGTTGTTCGGCAAGGTTCCTGTGAAAGGTTCGATGGTATCCATTTCTACAGCAATCTCTACTCCGTAATTCTTCTCCAGGCTTCTGATGACTCTGCCCAGCGATGCATCACGGAATACCAGCTGCTTCTTCTGCCATGCACAGGCATCCTCGATATGCGATGTTTCGCGGATATCCATCTTTCCAGTCTGTTTGTTCACCACTACGATTTCGTTTGGCTTCATCGTATAGGTACTGCCGTTGGCAAGGGAAGTGAGCATCACGCTACCGTTGAGCAGCGCAACTTCTGCTGTCTGTTCTTTCTTTCGGTTGATGACGTTAAACTCAGTACCCAACACCTTGATTTCCATTCCCTGCATGTGGATGATGAACGGATGCCGGGCGTCTTTGGCTACCTTGTAGTGAGCCTCGCCTTCAAATTCAATCTCGCGATTGTCCTTGCAGAAATCCTGTGGTGCATACTTGATGCTGGAGAGCGAATTGAGCGCTACCACACTCTTGTCGGGTAGGGTGATGCTCACCTGTTCACCTTCCTGGGTAGTGATTTCTGTCAGCGGAATCGCGGCATATTGCCTGTTTTCCTTATACATCATTCCCATAATCACCATGCAGATAGGCAGGGCAATAGCTGCCGCTATCTGGGTCCACTTGAGGACGCGCTTCAGGGTGAATTGTTTACGGGTTCCTATCTGTTCATGAATTTCAGCCTTGATACGTGCCAAATCTTCGTCAGAGATACCGCTATCCGGAATGATGCCGTGCAGCCATTCCTCTTCCATGGCTGCTGCTAATTCTTCATCTGAACAGTTGTTGATCCGTTCCTTCAGATTAGCTAAGTCTGTACTATTCTTGATGTCGTCTAACATAAAACAATCTTTTTTTAGATTATACACGGTTCGGTAGAGAATGTACCGTTAAATTATACTAAAAACAAGAGCCACATCAGGTTGGTGCGGTTGTTGATAAGCTGTCGGAGCTGTTTCAACCCCATGGACAGCTGGTTCTTAACGGTCTGTTCACTATAGTTGAGCTTCTCGGCAATCTCCTGATTGTTGAGCATCTCCAACTTGGAGAGTCGGATGATTTCCTGCTGCGTCTTGGGCAGCTTGGCAAGCATCTGGTTGAGCTGTCTGACGAAATCATCATACTCCAGCTGACTGTCTGCAGTGGTGCTGTTGTGATGGTCAAGGTAATCCATGTAGTCTTCATACACGGGTGAATTGATGACCTTCCTGTAGGCGTTGATGAGGTAATGCTTGGCTCTGAGGAAAAGCAGCGGCTTTACGCTGTCTGCCTCTTCCAGCGTGCTTCTGTTGTTCCAGAGCCATACGAAGGTATCTTCCATGATTTCTTCGGCATTCTCCTTCGACTTGGTATATTTCAGGCAAAAGGCAAAGAGTCTGCGGGCATATAGCCCGTAGATCTCATCGAATGCCTTCATAGATCCTTTTTTGAGTTGAAGGATAAGTTCTGTTTCTGTCTTTTTAAACATGATAACTATTCACTAAAATCCATCTAAATCATATTCTTCACTGTCCAAATCCAGACTGTCGTCGTTGTCGTAAGTTGTCTTTGGCGCTTTTTCTTCCTTTATATCCGCATCGGTTCCCTGGGTTCCGGTTGTTCCGTTTTCGGATGTCCCGGTTGTTCCGTTACTGAAAGTTCCGGTTGTGCCATTATCGAATGTTCCGGTAGTTCCGGTTTCTATTTCACCGGTAGTTCCGCTTTCGGCAGTTCCGGTTTCTTCTTCATTTTCTTCTGAATCATCAGTCTTTTCCTGCTGGATGATTTCTTCCGGTTCTTCAAGCAGTGGGTCCTTGCTGATTTTCAGCGGTGCCAGATGCTGGGTATAGAAGAGGGTATAATCGTCGTAGCTCAGACTGGTGCCCAGCAGCAGGAGGTTTGGCTCGCTGATTACGATGCCTCGGGCTCCCTTTGAGAGGAGCTGGGTGATGGCCTGATGCTGGTAGATGTCGTTAGCATACTGCCGTGCTTCGTCGTAATTGCGGAAGCCCTTTACCTGCATGCGGTGCAGACCATTCTGCTCGTCAATGACGAGGTCGAAATTACGAACGAGATAGGAGGTGAAATTATATTTCGCCATCTCGAAGAGCAACTGGTTCTCGTTTACAGAATCGGGTACGTAGGCGAGCATGAAGACGAACGGCTCGTTGCGCTCAATGCTGAATACCTTTGCTTTGGATTTGACATCATCATTGAGTACGGTGTTGCGGCGCGACCATACATTGCTCAGGTCGAATGTGCCGCCCTTGAGCAGTCTGCCGGCTTTCACTCCGTTGAGAATCATTCCCGCCATTTCGCTGAGTCGACTGTTCGGATATTTCTCTACCACCTGCTGCATATCATCAAGACAAGCCTGGATATTACCCTCGTGGAGCTGGGTGAGTCCGCCGATAAAGAGGAACTTGTCGCGATTGGCTCCTTCAGGATAGCGCTTGTCAGAGATAGCCCTGTTGTGTACCACCTTATTATATAAGTTGGCCTTGAAGGCATCGTAGGTGGCAGCATAGAGCGAATCTTCGAGATGAATGCCCATCTTCGCATCTTCCTCATAATAAGGAGAGGTGAGCAGGGCGGTCCATTGGCTCTCCGGATAATTCGCTTTCAACAGGTCGAGATAGCGGCTGGCGATGGCTGGCTGCTTCCTGATGTTGTAGAGCAGGTAGAGGTGATAGTAGGCATCATCGAGATGTTCGTATGCTGCGTTCTTCTTTACCAGTCGCTGCAACAGGCGCTCGCTTTCGTCCAGATCATTGAGTTTGTCTTTCAGAATGATGCCGGCATGCAGCAGTCCGTCGTCCAGAATCTGATTGCTTTCTGCCATCTTCTCTTCGGTGAGCGGAATCTGAGCGAGATAGTAGGCACGCTGATGCGGATCTTCTTCTGCACTCTGGTTCTTCTCTTTCTCCTTTTCAAGGTCTTTCTTCTGTGCCTCGTTGAGGAGTGAATCGCGCTGTTCATCAGTCATTTCTTCTACACCTTTGGCATCGGCCACTACGGTCTGGTTGCTCCGTCGCCAGTTGTCGATGTTCTTTCTCTTACCCCAGAGGCGTTCAAACTGCTGTTTGCCTTGGACTACGGCAGATTGGGAGTAGAAATACCAGTTATTGGTGTTGCCGAAACCGCCGTTGCCCATGGCTCCGTTTCCGAAGCCAGATGAGGCATTGCTGTTTCTCTGATTCCTGTTATTTCTGCTGTTATTATTGCCGTTGTTTCTACCGGCACTTTGGTTGTCTTGTTTTTCTGCCAATTCCTGGTCGGCAAGTCTTCTCTTTTCTTCCTTTTCCTGCTTTTTCAGGGCTTCTATCACCTTGTCAATGGCGACATTCCGTTCTGTTTCGCTCATGCGGGCAAGCGATTGCAGGGAGTCCTGCAAATGGATGGCGTCGGTATAAGGCACCAGTTCATCGAGTACCTTCGAACGGTCGGAGAGCTGTTTGTAGTCTTTGCGGTCCTGGTCTAGGAGTCCGATGGCAGCATCATAGCATCGCTTGGCATCCCCATATCGGTGGCATTGCCAGTATACATTGCCCAGATGCAGCAACAATACACCTTTTTCAACTCCGTTTCGGCTTGATTTCGCGGCACCCTTTTCGTATGCAGCAATAGCCTGAAGGGTATCGCCCTGGTTGAGATGTATGTTGCCGATGGCATAATAAACCTGGTCGAGATATTCCTGATTCTTGTCGCTCGCTGCCATTCGCTTCAATTTCGATACCATCTTCCGGGAGTTGTTGGTTGCCAGTACCTCGGTCATGGAGATGCGGGCATTGAACTCCAGTTCGTAAGGCGGATTGAGGCGGATGACATGCTTGAAGGCACGGTAGGCATTCTGGGCATGTCCCTGTTGTGCTTCTACCTGTCCCATCAGATACCAGAGGCGGGCTTTCTGCTTGCGTCGCATCTCATAGCCGATGGCTTTGCGGAGATACGGAACGGCCTCCTGATAGCGTCCGGTCTTCAGATAGTAGAGGGCATAGGTCTTGTCCCATTCCTTCTGGGCACGCCAGTGGATGGAATCGCGCTCGATATTACGGATTACATCTTCGGCATCGTATATCCATCCCGATTCCAGATAACTCTTGGCGAGCCAGGCACGTGCCTTGCCGTAAATGCCGGGTTGGGTGGCGTAGAGACGGCTCATATAGGCGAATGTAGCTGCTGCCGACTGGAAATCGCCTTCAAAAAACTGGGAACGGCCCATCAGCATCCATGCCTTCCAGAGGAACGGATTATATTCACGGCGATGCAGCCATTCCAGGTCTTTGGCAGTCTTGCGGCGTTTCTTATCCCATACCGGACGGCGCTTGATGCTATGCTGGTGAATGGCTTTCTCGCATTTCTCGATGGCGCGGTCGTAGTTCGACTTGCCCAGTTCGCGGCTGTTCTTGTTGCCTACAGTATAATAAGGAATCATTTCAGAGTAATTGTCCTTATTTCCGTTTTCCTTTTCGAGCGAGCCTTCTATATAGGCTACGGTACCATTATAATAGGTGTTGTATCGGGCGTTGAAGGCATGCCACCATCTGCTTTTCGCCGTATTTTTCTGAGCAGAGCATCCTGCTATGGTCATTGCGAAGGCAAGGATAACCATAGCTGGCAAGAGATTTCTGAAAGGGAAATGCTTCAACATAAGTTTCTTCTTAATTTAAAATTTTTCTTTTAGGGCGTGTGAAAGCCTTAGTGCTTTCTGGCTGCCAGTATCCTTGCTGCTGCAAACAGGATGATGCTGACGAAGATGATGGTTGCACCTGATGGCACATTGAGCAGATAACTGGCATAGAGACCCACGATGCAGTCGATGCAGCCTATCACGATGCTGGCTCCTATCATGCGCTTGTAGCTGTAGGTGAAGAGGTTGGCAGTCATCTGTGGTATGGTGAGCAGACTGATGGCGAGTACGATGCCCACCATCTTGATGGTTGCCACGATGGTCATGGCGATGAGCGTCATCATCATATATTCTATCGCTGTAACCGGCAGATGTTGCGATTTGGCAAAGGTGCTGTCGAATGCGATGGTCTGGATAGGACGCAGCAGAAAGGTGAACAGCAATGCAACAAACAGGGTAAGACCTGCCAGAAGCCAGAGGTCTGTGCTGTCGATGGCAAGTATACTTCCGAAGAGGAAAGAGGGCAGGTCGGGCATGAATCCCGGAGTAAGGAAACAGCAGATGATGCCCACGCTCATGCCCAGGGTCCAGAACATGGCGATGGCTGAATCTTTGCGCACATCTTTCTTCCGTGATACCCATTGCACGCCGAAGGCACTCAAAATGGCGAATACCATGGCAGAGAGTATAGGGTTGATGCCTGCAAATACGCCGATACCGATGCCGCCAAAAGAGGCATGCGTAATGCCACCGCTGATGAAGACCAGCCGGCGGGTGACGATGTAGGTGCCTACAAAGCCGCACAGGATGCTTGCCAGTAGGGCGCCAATCAGCGCGTTCTGAAAAAATGTATATTGCAGTATATCCATGTCTTTACTTTGAACTTTGCGTATTGCATGTTTAACTTAAAAAACTGATGACTTCGTCCTTAATCTGGTTGGGCAGGTTGATGCCTCTCAGTATCAGACTTCGGTTCCATCCCGCCACTTCGTCTGGCTGCATCGTATAGAGCACTTCCGAGAATTCCTCTACTTCCTCATCGGTATAGTCGTCGGCAGCTCTTCCTGCAAACCGGTCGAGTTCTTCGTCATCGTAGTATTCTATTTCCTTGGTGGCGGCTTCCATCATGCATTCCTGTTCGCATTTGGAGTTCTCTCCGTTGCAGGTATTGCACGAAACTCCTTCCTGCAAAGGCTCTTCATCCTCTCCCTTGCGATGAGAGATGATGCCGAAAATGGCGCTTATCAAGCCTAGGACCACCAGGGCCAAAACTAAATATAGCATAAACTGTTAACTATTAACTTTCAACTATCTCAAATCCCACCTTTTTGAGGTCTTCCCAATAATGAGGATAGGATTTGCTCACTACCTCAGGATTGTTGATTTCTATCTGAGGGAACTTGAAGGCAAGAGGGGCGAAGGCTAGTGCCATGCGATGGTCCTCGTAGGTGTCGATAGGCTCAAAACTAGGCTCGCAGGTCTCGCCATCCCAAATCAGCGTGTTATCGTTCTCGTCATAAATCACGTAACCCACCTTCTTCAGCTCCTTCTTTAAAGCCTCGATGCGGTCGGTCTCCTTGATCTTGAGACTGGCAAGACCGGTGAACTTAAACTTTACGCCCAGGGCACAGCAGGCTACAACGATGGTCTGTGCAAGGTCTGGAGAACCGCTGAAATCGTAGTCGAAACGAGGCAAGAGACAGCGCTGGACTTTCAACTTGACAGGAGAAAGAACATCACGGTTCTCAAATTCTGATTTCACGCCCAACAGACTGAAGATGTATTTCACGACAGAATCGCCCTGCTTGGAACTGTCGAACAAGCCTTCAAGTCTTACCTCAGAATCAGGGTTTCCGTTCAGCGCCATCATTTCATACCAGTAAGAAGAAGCGCTCCAGTCATTCTCGATGGTGTAGTCGGCTACGCAGCTGTAAGGTTGTGGCTTTACGGTGATGGTATCCACATCGGTCCATTCTGCACAGGCTCCGAAGTTCTGCATCGTCCATAGTGTGAGGTCGATGTAAGGACGTGATGCTATCTCGCCCGTCAGTTTCAGTTCCAGACCATTTTTCAGGATAGGACCAATCATCAGCAGTGCCGAGATATACTGTGAACTGATGTTTCCCACCACTTCGAGATGTCCACCTTCCAATGGCTTACCTACGATGTGGAGTGGAGGATAGCCCTCTTTCTTTTCATACTGTATATCAGCTCCGAGGTAACGCAGGGCATCTACCAGGATAGCAATAGGGCGGTTCTGCATGCGCTCGGTACCTGTGATGGTATGCTCGCCCGGTGTAGCTGAAAGATAGGCGGTCATAAAGCGCATGGCAGTACCGGCAGCCTTGATGTTGATGACATCAGGCATATCGCGCAGTGCCGCAATGATGACTTCTGTATCATCGCAATCGCTCAGGTTGCGGGGCTGCAACTTGCATCCCGCCATGGCATTGATTACCAATGCACGGTTGCTGATACTCTTGGAAGCTGGCAAGTTGATACTTGCATTGAGTTGGCGTGGAGCCTTGATTGTATATTTCATTTTCTTCTTGTTTCTCTTTTTTTATACTCTTCTGTTTTTTTCTATTTCTCAGCCTTCAGTATCCGGATGTCCTTGATGCAGACAGCCTTCTCTTTGGCATATCGGATAGGGAGGTCATCTTCTGTTTCCGGCATCTCATCCCATGCACGGGTTCTCGGACGAATCTTCTTCGGACCCGGTATCAGGGGCGAGTAATACAGAACCTGACGGATGCGGTTTGCCTGTTCTGGGGTGAATCGCATGCTGTAACAGATGCTGTAGTCCATCATATTGTCTGACTGCCATTCCCCATCCTTGCTGTTGGTGCGTTTGGCAAGCTCTCGCATGCTGAGCGTGGTATCCTTCTTGATGGCTTGTGCATCACTGATATATTTTGTCAGCCACTTGCCGTATGCTATTCGGTTGTAGCTAGGCGTATCATCGCAATAGTCTGAGTCGTCATCATCATCGGCAGCCTCTGATTTGTCTTTCACTGTCTTTTCTGAGAAACTGTGGAAGAGCCCCAGATAATGTCCCAATTCGTGAGCCAGCGTAGCATTCGGGTCGGCTGTATTGTAGGTATATCCCTTATGATTCTTATCTGTAGTATATCGGATTCCTTCTTGATCCCTTCCCACATAGATTGAATTGAGCGAAACGCAATACGGAAATTTGCCCGGTTTGCTCAGCGGGTAGTTCTTGCCATTGCTCAAACCATCTATCTGTGGATAGCCGCCTACCTGGTAAGGCAGATGACTGATGCCCAGCGTGGTGCTGTTTTCATCGGTCTTCTTGAAGGCATATACCATCACATTGATGTAGTTGTTCTGGTCCCAGCAGTACTTTACATAATTCTTGTCCTTCATGAAGTTCTCACAGTCGAACTCCGATTCTGAAACCTTGATATATTCCACACCCGGTGTACTGAGTCTCTTGCCGCTCTCATTCTTCTCAGCCAGTTCGAACAGGATATGCAGGTTCTCGCTCGGGATGGTATCCATCTGATAGTTGTATACATCACCCTGATAAAGTTCGTTCACGTTGGAGAGAATCTCCTTGAGGCGGGTATATTCGATGTATTGCGTGGTGTTACTGTAGAAGACATGGAAGATGACAGGCAGATGATAAACATAATCATCGCCTGTAATGATATCTGTGTCACGGTCTTGCCCGTTGGATCTGATAGGGTCGCCGATAGAGCCTTCGGTATCCTTGCATGATGCAAAGCTGAGGACGGTGAGGGCGATCATGAAATAAAGAATTTTTCTCATGCGCGTACCTTATATTATATATTTTCGTGCAAAAATACAAAAATAAAAGAAGATAGGCGAGAAATATCCTGAAAAAGTTTCTCAAAATGCCAAAAAACTTGTGCTTCCATCTTCTTGATGTATATCAATTCAGTTACATTTTGTAAACTTGACTCCATGAAAATGGCGTTTTGTAAGGTATGTCTTCGTGCAATATGCGAAATTTTAGGCTATGAAATTGCAAATTGTAAGCTTGTGTGCGTTCAAAATTAAAAAGTATAACTTGACCAAAAAATAAGATAAAATAGCGTTAAGGAATTATGAACTTTTCGGAAATCGTTGTATCTTTGCACCAGAAAAAGAAACAAAGACAATTACAATAACATCCTAAAAATAAACGATATGAAACGAATGATATTATTCTCATTGATGGCTTTGATGACCATAGCAGCTTTCGGTCGTAAGCACGTAGAGAATGCAACAGTTGTAGCTGACACTATTTTCTATGCAGAAAATATGAGCAATGTAACCAGTGCAGATCAGGCTAGTTATTACAGACTGCTGATGACTACTGGTTCAGGCCTTAACAAGAAGGACGTTTTCCAGGACTTCTACATGAATGGTAATCTCCGTGCTGAAGGTGGTTATAGTTTTATCGACCTCGGCAACGATCGCAATACTATCTTTAATGGTGAGGTTACTACCTATTATAAAAATGGTAAGGAGAAGTGGCATGGCAACTATGTCAATGGTAAACGCGAAGGCTACTTCACACTCCAGCTCCGTGAAGGCGGTGTAGCTGTCGTTCAGTTCAAGAATGGCAAGTCAATTCACGATTACTTCATGGTAACTTACAAGGACGGTACTTCTGAGAAGAGAAATCTCTCTGAGTTGAAGCAGTTCATGTAATCAGAAATAAGCAACTATGTAGTTTTGTTACTTCATTGAATTAGAAGAAAATCTCTCTTATATAAATTAAAATTTTATGTTGATATGACCAATATGGGGATGGCTTCCGTGAGGAAGGTGCATCCCCTTTTTTTATGACCTATATTTACCAATGACAAGAGAGGGTGTGTCATAAGCATGACACACCCTCTTCTGATTATTCTTATTGATGTTGGATGAAAGGTAGGATTAGAACATTAAATCTACTTCTACCGGACAATGGTCGCTGCCCATGATTTCAGTATGGATCTTAGCTTCTGTAATCTGTTCCTTGATACGGTCGGAGACAAGGAAGTAGTCGATACGCCAACCGGCATTCTTCTCGCGCGCCTTGAAACGGTATGACCACCACGAATAGGTTACCTCATCAGGATGGAGATAACGGAAGCTGTCGGTGAAGCCATCATTCAGAAGAACGGTCATCTTTTCGCGCTCCTCATCGGTGAAACCGGCATTTCGACGATTGGTCTTCGGATTCTTGATATCTATCTCTTCGTGTGCTACATTCAGATCGCCGCAGATGATAACAGGTTTCATGGCGTCAAGAGATTTCAGGAACTTGCGGAAATCGTCTTCCCAAGTCATGCGATAATCCAGGCGCTTGAGCTCTGTCTGCGAATTTGGGGTGTAGCAGGTAACGAGATAGAACTGGTCATATTCCAGCGTGATGATTCTGCCTTCATGATCATGTTCCTCTACGCCCATGCCATAACTTACGTTTAATGGCTTGTGCTTGGTATAGATGGCTGTACCAGAGTATCCTTTTTTCTCTGCGTAGTTCCAATAACTCTCGTAGCCCTCAAACTGAAGGTCGAGCTGTCCCTCCTGCATCTTTGTTTCCTGCAGGCAGAAGAAGTCGGCATCGAGTTCCTTAAACTTGTTCTCGAAGTCCTTGCCCACGCAAGCGCGCAGGCCGTTTACATTCCAAGATATAAACTTCATCTTTTGTAATAATGTTGAATGTTGAATGGGGGAGGAGTGTTGAGTGTTGAATGTTGAATGTTGATTTGCCAGTTGCTATGGCGTATGCCTAATTCAACATTCAACATTCAACATTCCTCCCCATTCAAAAATTAGATTCTCTTCGTTTCTCCTCTCAGCAGACTCATAAACTCCTGGCGGGTGTTCAGTGAATTGAAGACTCCGCTGTAGTCGCTGGTGGTGGTAATGGAATTCTGTTTCTCTACACCTCGCATCTGCATGCACATGTGCTTGGCTTCTATCACTACCATCACACCCTGAGGATTCAATGTCTCCTGAATGCAGTCTTTAATCTGCTGGGTAAGACGCTCCTGTACCTGGAGACGGTGGCTGTAGATATCAACCACACGGGCAATCTTGCTCAGACCGGTAATTTTGCCGTTCGGGATATAGGCTACATGCACCTTGCCATAGAAAGGAAGCATGTGGTGCTCGCACATCGAGAAGAAATCAATATCTTTCACGATGACCATCTGGTTGTATTTCTCTTCGAAGAGGGCATCGGTCAATACCTTGTGTGCATCCTGTGTATAGCCACGAGTCAGTATCTGCATAGCCTTGGCTACTCGCATCGGTGTTTTTACAAGTCCTTCACGTTCAGGGTCTTCTCCCAAGAGCTTCAATACTTCTGTATAGTGTTCTGCGAGTTCGTCCAATCCCTCGCGAAATTCTGTTTCTGGATTCATCTTATTTACTTTGAACTTTGAATTTTGAACTTTGAACTTTATGAATAGTAAAGCTGTTGAATTGGCTTTCCCTTCGGCCGCCGAACGTTGTTTCTTCACTATTCACTTTTCACTTTAATTTAATACTGCACGGTAATCTGCCCCTTTACAAGGCATGCCTGTCTGTATCCCAGGGAACGAACCTTGGCAAGCATCTTCTGGGCTTCAGCTAAACTGCGGAAGTTGCCCATTCGGCAAATCCATCTTGGAGAGTAGAAATGAACATAAACCGGCTGCTCAGGGAAATGAACTTTCAACTGGTTGCCTGTCTGTTCTGCTTTCAGACGGTCGTTACGCGAATTGCCGCCAGCAAAAGCCTGTACTCTATATCCTGTAACCTTATAGCTCTTGCGCATCACTTTCTTGCGCATATCCACTACAGGTGTCTCTGTTTCTTCGTTTTTGTTCTCTGCCTTTTGGGCATTGTTCACGTGGGCATTCTCTCGGTTTGCCTCATGATGCTGTGGCTCAGTCTTCTTCAGGGAATCAGGACCCTGCTTGTGCTGAGTTTCAGGCTCTTTTTCTTTTTTCTGTGGGGTAGTCTTAGTCTTGTCGTCTTGTGGAATCACTTGTTTGCCGTTTACCAGTTCATCAATCGCCTTACTTTGGTTCACGGTTACAACACCCTTTCCCGGTTCCTTCTTTTTGAGATGGTCCAGGTAGTTCTGCGCATTAGCTGTGAATGTTGAGCAGAGGATCATAATCAATAATGTGACGAATTGTTTCATGACTATTCCTTTTATGTTTGTCGTCTTGTTTTTTAACAACACCTTATTTTTAGTTCTCTCTATATATAATAAGGTGTAATGAAGAATGAAGGGATGCGCTTCACGAAGAAGGCATCCCTTCGGGAAATGTAATATCCTTATGAGATTACTTCTTCCAAGCGTCGATGATACCCTTGAAGTCAGCAGCCTTCAAAGAAGCACCACCGATCAAACCACCGTCGATGTTTGGCTTAGCGAAGAGCTCAGGTGCGTTGCTAGCCTTGCAGCTACCACCGTAGAGGATTGATGTCTCCTCAGCAGCCTCGTTGCCATACTTCTCTGCTACGATAGAGCGGATGTATGCCAACATCTCTTCAGCCTGGTCAGAAGTAGCAGTTTTACCTGTACCGATAGCCCAGATTGGCTCGTAAGCAAGGATGATGTTCTTCCAAGCGTCAGCGCTCAAGTGGAATACTGAACCTTCCAACTCAGCCTTTACTACCTCGTTCTGCTTCTCAGCCTCACGCTCCTCGAGAGTCTCACCGCAGCAGAAGATAACCTTCAAACCGTTAGCCAAAGCCAACTCTACCTTCTCCTTCAAGATCTCTGCTGTCTCGCCATAGTACTGACGACGCTCTGAGTGGCCGAGGATAACATACTGAGCACCTGTGCTCTTTACCATCTCAGCTGAAACCTCACCAGTGAAAGCACCCTTAGCCTTGTCTGCGCAGTTCTCTGCACCAAGACCTACAATCTCTGAATCCAAAACCTGAGCTACAGAAGCCAAGTGGATAAATGGAGTACAGATTACTACGTCGCAGTTTGGTTTGTCTGCTACCAATGCCTCGTTAATCTCCTTAGCGAGAGCAACACCGTCCTGCAGGTTCATGTTCATTTTCCAGTTACCTGCTACAATTTTCTTTCTCATTTTTCTTTTCTTTTTAAAAGTTGATAATATTCTGTTCGAATTCTCTTTCTTTCTGATCCAGGCGCCCCAAGCCCAGAGCCGGTCGGCAATGGTGAGGAGTACCAGTGGAATGATGAACCAGGAGATGATGCCGGCTGTCTTCTTGGCGGCACTTACTTCCGGCATCTTGCCTATCTCGGTCTTCTCCAGTGGCTTGTCACCAATCTCTGCCATGTCAGGCAAATCGTTGTGGCTCCATTTCTGGATGATGGTTCCGTTCTTCAGCAGAAGAAGACCTGGGTTGCTGCGGATTATCGTCTTCAGCGTAGTCTCGTCTGTGACATAGAAGGGATATTCTGCTCCAGTTATGTCCTGCCAGTGCTTGATGGCTTTCTCCGTACTAGCCGTAAGGCAGAGAAACCGGTAGCCATGGTCGTTGGCATATTCGTAAATCTCATCGATATTGCCGAAGTTGCTGTCGTCGGCAAATTCAAGATGTGGCGAAACCAGGAGGAAGGTGTAGCCTTTATCGTGAATTACTTCCTGGGTGATGTCTTCTCCCGTCTTGGCATCAGCTATGCTGAAGTCGTGGATTGGAGGTACGTAACCTTCTTCGGTCTGAACCGTCTTGCTGTCGATGAAGGTCCAGGTAGAGTCGGGATAGTTGTCTATCGTAAACTCCTTCCGCTCTCCGTTCTTCTCCAGGATGAAGGTGGTATCAAACTTGGGTTGCTTGGCTCCTTTCGGTATCTCCATGCCCTTGGCGATGTTGACACCTATATGATAAGGACGGAAGTCGAATTGCGGAAGATACCACAGACTCCAGATACTCATCACGATAGAGAAGAGAAAGGTGTAGTTGATGGCAATCCACTGGGTTGGTTTAGATACCAGCTGTGGCATTTCCTGCGGTTTCTTCCAGAGTAGGATAGCGATGGCAAGGAGGATGAGGTTCTTGACGAACGTCTCCATGTTGGTGAGCACGATGGCATCACCGAAGCAGCCACAATCTTTCACTGGGTCTGCGATGACAATCCACAGGGTAATCAGCGTCATCACGCTCATCACGAGCAGCGCAATCTTGCTGACCAGTTTTCTGCGGATGGCAAGGAGCAGGAAGATACCGATGGCAAACTCGAACATAGCCAGCACGATAGACATCAGCAATGTGCTCCATGAAGGGAACATCCAGTCGATGTGCAGCGCCTCCAGATAGTCGGTTATCTTGTATTGCGTGCCTAATGGATCAATTCCCTTCACAAATCCTGAGAAAATGAAGGTTATTGCCATCAGCAGTCGCCCGATGTTAACCGCTATCTTTGTTAATATGTGAGTTGCCTTATTCTTCATCATTGATTTCTTTTACTTCTCGCTCATTTTGATGGCACCGAAGACGGCATAGTTGATGATGTCCATATAGTTGGCATCAATACCTTCAGAAACGAGGGTAGCGCCGGCGATGTCTTCAATTTCTTTCACGCGCTGAATCTTGGTCAGTATGAAGTCGGTATAACTGCTTACTCTCATCGAGCGCCATGCCTCATCATAGTCATGGTTCTTCTTGAGCATCAGTTCCAGCGCCTCCTTTGCATGGAGGTCGTATAATTTCATAGCCTCTTCGGGTGTCATATCCACTTCATCCACGAAAGGCTTTTCGAGCTGGATGAGTCCTATGATACCATAATTGATAAGGGCGATGAATTCCGGACGGATACCTTCGCCAACCAAAGATTCTTTCTTGATTTCGAGCGAGCGGATGCGCTTCGCCTTGATATAGAGCTGGTCTGTCAGAGAAGAAGGGCGCAAGATTCTCCAAGAGGCTCCATAATCATGAAGCTTCTTCTCAAATAATGTCCTGCATTCGCTCATGACATTCTTAAACTGCTGTTCTGTTTTCAATAAATCTGCCATAATAATTTCGAAATTCGGTGCAAAAATACACATTTATTGTGAAATAGCCAAATATTTATTTTGTTTTTCGCTCAAATTGCAGTAACTTTTGATAAGTTACGCTGCACTCGGAAGAAAAAATAAATCGCGATTTATTTTGTTTTTCGCTCATTTTGCAGTAACTTTTGATAAGTTACGCTGCATCTCAACAATAAAAACAAAAAAAATCTTTTTTTATTTTGTATTGTCTTCGATTTGCAGTAACTTTGCACCCCGAAAGTAAAAAGAGTATGAGAAATTTGACCAATGCCGAACTGGCACAGATACTGGATAAGGATATATTTCATAAGATTTCAGAGGCAGCAGATGGGCTGTCTGTGGAGTGTTATGTAGTAGGTGGATATGTGCGTGACCTCTTCCTGGAGCGACCTTCCAATGATATTGATGTCGTTGTGGTTGGTAGCGGTATAGAGGTAGCTTCTGCTTTGAAGAAGATGCTCGGAAGAAAGGCGCATCTCTCTGTGTTCCGTAATTTCGGAACTGCACAAGTGAAGTATCAGGATACTGAAGTGGAGTTTGTTGGCGCCCGTAAAGAGAGCTATCATCGCGATTCCAGAAAACCTATTGTGGAAGATGGAACGCTGGAGGATGACCAGAACCGCCGCGACTTCACTATCAATGCGATGGCTATCTGTTTGAACAAAGACCGTTTTGGAGAACTCGTAGATCCTTTTGATGGTGTCTACGATATGGAAGATGGTATTATTGCCACACCGCTCGACCCGGATATCACTTTTTCTGATGACCCGCTGCGTATGATGCGTTGCGTGCGTTTCGCTACCCAACTCAATTTCCAGATAGAGGAGGAGACTTATGATGCGCTCTCCCGCAATGCCGAGCGCCTGAAGATTATCAGTGCTGAGCGAATCTGCGACGAGATGAACAAGATTATGCTCTCCAAGCACCCAAGCAGCGGTTTCTATTACCTGAAAGATACAGGTCTGCTCGATCTCATTTTGCCAGAACTGGTTGCGATGGATAAGGTGGAAACGCGAAACGGCAGGGCACATAAGAATAATTACGACCATACGATGGAGGTGCTCGAGAATGTCTGCAAGCATACAGATAACCTCTGGCTCCGCTGGGCTGCTCTCTTCCACGACATCGGCAAACCGAAGAGCAAGCGCTGGGATAACAATATCGGCTGGACATTCCACAGTCATAATATAATAGGTGCAAAGATGATTCCTGGTATCTTCCGCCGTATGAAACTTCCGATGGATGCGAAGATGAAGTATGTGCAGAAGCTGGTAGAGCTCCACATGCGTCCGATTGTGATTGCTGATGAGGAGGTTACCGACAGTGCCGTACGCCGCCTGCTGAATGATGCCGGCGATGACATCAACGACCTGATGACGCTCTGCGAGGCTGATATCACCAGCAAGAACCAGGTGCGCAAGCAGCGTTTTCTGGATAATTTCAAGATGGTGCGCGAGAAACTGGTTGATCTGCAGGAACGTGATTATAAGCGACTTCTCCAGCCTTGTATCGATGGTAATGAGATTATGGAGATGTTCCATCTTACACCTTGTCGCGAGGTAGGCACCCTGAAGCAGTATCTCAAGGATGCTGTATTGGATAATAAGGTGGCTAATGAGCGTGAACCATTGATGGCGCTTCTGATGAAGAAGGCTCAGGAGATGGGATTGGTAAATGCAGAAAACTTAAAATAGAGAATAATTTTTGTTAAATAACGGCTCCCTGCGAGCCGTTATTCATTTATTATTAGTACTTTTGCAGCGCTTTTAAAACTTAAAGGCGTATGAAAGTTTTCGTTAGAGGACGGAAAGATTTTTGAATTAGAGAAGATAAAAGATTAAATAATAAATTATAATATAGGTATGAAAATTAAAAGCGTTTTGTTTGTTGCAGCAGTTTGTGTTTTTGCTGCGTTGACATCATGTGGTGGAAGTAAGAAAGGCGGTCTGCCTAACTTCGGCGACGATGAGTTCGCTGTGGCTACTATCGGTACTTCCAGCGCCGCATTGCAGACTACCTATCCTGCTACCATCAAGGGTATCCAGGATGTAGAGGTACGTCCTAAGGTTTCTGGTTTTATCACTAAGGTTTTTGTACATGAGGGTCAGACTGTATCAGCAGGTCAGGCTTTATTCTCTATTGATAGCGAGACCTATCAGGCTGCTGTCCGTTCTGCTGCTGCCGCTGTAAATACAGCTAAGGCACAGGCAAATACAGCTAAGTTGACTTATCAGAACAACAAAAAGTTGTATGATAGCAAGATTATCGGTGAATATGAACTTTCTACAGCAGCTAACAGCTATGCAACCGCTAAGGCTCAGGTAGCTCAGGCAGAGGCATCATTGGCTTCAGCCCGCGAGCAGTTGGCTTGGTGTACCGTTACCAGCCCTTCTGCAGGTGTTGTAGGTAGCCTTCCTTTCAAGGTGGGTGCTTTGGTCAGCGCTTCTGGTCAGGCTTTGACTACCGTTTCTAACATCAGCACCATGGAGGTGTTCTTCTCACTCTCTGAGTCTCAGATATTGAGCATGTCTAAGACCAATGGTAGTGTTCAGGCAGCCATTGCTGCGTTCCCAGCTGTTAAGTTGCAGTTGGCTGATGGTTCAATCTATAATCATCCAGGTAAGGTTGTCAAGATGAGTGGTGTCATCGATGCTACTTCTGGTTCTATCTCTCTCATCGCTCATTTCGCCAACCCAGAGAAGTTGCTGAAGAGTGGTGGTGCAGGTTCTATCGTGGTTCCTAACGATCATAACAGCGCTATCGTTATCCCTCAGGAGGCTTGCTCTCAGGTTCAGGATAAGATCTTCGTTTACGTAGTAACCAAGGATAACAAGGTGAAGTATTCTGAGATCAAGGTAAATCCACAGGATGATGGAAAGAACTATATCGTAACTTCTGGTCTCAATGTAGGCGACCGCATCGTATTGAAGGGTATCACCAAGTTGACCGATGGTCAGCAGATTAAGCCTATCACTCTGGAGCGCTACAATCAGAAGATTGCCGAGGCTGCCAAGTTGGCTGAGTCTCAGGATAATGCTCATGCATTCGCTACTGCTATGGGTGGAAAGAAGTAATATAATGTATAATTAATAATGTATAATGAATAATTAATAGGCCTTGGGGCAATTATTAATTGTTAATTATTAATTCTTAATTAAAATAAGATTATGTCATTTACAAACTTTATAAAGCGCCCGGTACTTTCGACGGTGGTTTCCATCTTCTTCGTCTTGCTGGGTATCATCGGCTTGGTATCGCTGCCTATCGAGCAGTATCCGAATATCGCGCCGCCTACCATCACGGTAACTGCTACCTATACGGGTGCAGATGCCCAGACGGTGTTGAACTCTGTTGTTGTTCCTCTGGAAGAGAGTATCAACGGTGTAGAGAACATGACCTACATGACCTCTTCTGCGTCTAACTCAGGTTTTGCTCAGATCACCGTTTACTTCAAGCAGGGTTCCGACCCTAATATGGCTGCGGTCAACGTACAGAACCGTGTGTCTCAGGCGCAGTCTCTGTTGCCTGCCGAGGTTACCAGGGTGGGTGTCACCGTAACCAAGCGTCAGAGTTCCAACGTCATCATGTTCGCTCTGACCACAGACGATGGCCGTTACGACGACCAGTTTGTTACCAACTACGCCCTGATCAACGTCGTTCCTCAGTTGAAGCGTATCAATGGTGTGGGTGATGTGCAGAGCCCTTCTACCCGTAACTACTCTATGCGTATCTGGTTGAAGCCGGAGAAGATGAAGGAGTTCGGTCTGGTTCCTTCTGATGTTTCTCAGGCTTTGGCAGAGCAGAATATCGAGGCTGCCCCTGGTAGCTTTGGTGAGAGCTCTGATATGCAGTATGAATATACCTTGCGTTACAAGGGTCGTTTGAAGACTCCAATGGAGTATGAGAACATCCTCATCAAGAGCAATACTTCCGGTCAGACGCTCCGTCTGGGCGAAGTTGCCAAGATTGAGTTGGGTGGTTTGCAGTATAATGTAAACCTGCTCAATGATGGTCAGCCTGCCGTGATGGGTATGGTTCAGCAGATTGCCGGTTCCAACGCTACCCAGATTGCAAGCGACGTAAAGAAAACGTTGGATGAACTGGAGAAAAGTTATCCTCCAGGGTTGAAGAATGTCATCCTGATGGATGTTACCGAGTTCTTGTTCGCATCTATCGAGGAGGTTATCTTCACCTTGATCATCACCCTGGTACTGGTGTTCATCGTAGTGTATATCTTCTTGCAGGACTTCCGCTCTACGCTGATTCCTATGATTGCCGTACCTGTGGCTCTGGTCGGTACGTTCCTCTTCCTCTGGATCTTCGGATTCTCCATCAACCTGCTTACGCTGTCAGCCCTGCTGCTGGCTATTGCGATTGTGGTCGATGATGCCATTGTGGTGGTCGAGGCGGTTCACGCCAAGCTCGACCAGGGTTACAAGAGTGCCCTTACTGCATCTATCGATGCGATGAACGAAATCTCCAGTGCCATCATCTCTATTACATTGGTGATGTCTGCCGTGTTCGTTCCTGTATCATTCATCGGTGGTACTTCCGGTTACTTCTACCGTGAGTTCGGTGTAACCATGGCAGTATCTATCGTTATTTCGGCTATCAACGCGTTGACCTTGTCTCCTGCACTTTGTGCCGTATTGCTGAAGCCACATGAGGAGGGTCACGAGAAGAAGATGTCTTTCATCGACCGATTCCACGCAGGATTCAACTATCAGTTTGAGAAGATTACCAATAAATATAAGGGTGGTGTCAAGTGGGTTATCAACCACGGCATTATCGCTGGTAGCCTCGTGGCTGTCAGCATCGTAGGTCTGGTTGCCCTGATGGGTACTACCAAGACGGGTCTGGTGCCTGATGAGGATACCGGTACTATCTTCGCTTGTATCTCCACAGCTCCTGGTACTTCTCAGGAACGCACAGCTGAGGTGGTTAAGCAGGTAGATAAGATGCTGGCTAACAACCCAGCCATTGCAACCCGTAACGCCATCATGGGTTATAGCTTTATCGGTGGTGCCGGTTCTAACCAGGGTACCATCATCGTGAAGCTGAAGCCATTCGAGGAGCGTCCGGGTGGATTCTTCCACCGTATCAAGGAGGCTTGTACCGGTGGCGGTATCGAGGCATTGTTTGTCAACCCTATGGAATATACTTCTGTGTTGGGTATGATCTACAAGCAGACTGCTACCATCAAGGATGCACAGGTTCTTGCCTTCGCTCCACCTATGATTTCCGGTTTCTCTGTACAGAATGGTATCACCATGACCATGCAGGATAAGACCGGTGGTGACTTGAACAAGTTCTATGACAATGTGAAGAAGTTCCTGGCTGAGTTGAACAAGCGTCCTGAAATCCAGACCGCTCAGACTCAGTACAACCCTAACTATCCTCAGTATATGGTGGATGTAGATGTTGCCAAGACCAAGCAGGCTGGTATCTCTCCATCTTCAGTATTATCTGTGATGCAGGGTTATCTCGGTGGTCTCTACGCATCTAACTTCAATGCCTACGGTAAGCTCTACCGCGTGATGATTCAGGCTGGTCCTGAGAGTCGTATGCGTCCAGACGATCTGAGCAAGATTTACGTTCGTTGTGCTGATGGCACCATGTCTCCTGTAAGCGAGTTCGTGACTCTGAAGAAGATTTATGGTCCGTCTAACATCACACGTTTCAACCTGTTTACCTCTATGGATGTATCTGTAACTCCTAACACCGGTTACTCTACCGGTGACGGTATGAAGGCGATTGCTGAGGTTGCCAAGGAGACATTGCCGGAGGGCTACGGCTATGAGTACTCTGGTTTGACCCGTTCTGAGGCTGAATCAAGCAACTCAACAGGTTTGATCTTCGCACTCTGTATCGTATTCGTTTACCTGATCTTGAGTGCCCAGTACGAGAGTTACATCTTGCCTCTGTCTGTAGTGTTGTCTATCCCATTCGGTTTGGCAGGTTCGTTCATCTTCACCAACCTCTTCGGTCACTCTAACGATATCTACATGCAGATTTCGTTGATTATGTTGATTGGTCTGTTGGCAAAGAACGCCATCCTGATTGTACAGTTCGCCCTCGAGCGTCGTCGTACGGGTATGGCCATCAAGTACTCTGCTATCTTAGGTGCCGGTGCCCGTCTCCGTCCTATCCTGATGACCTCTCTGGCGATGGTTATCGGTCTGTTGCCTCTGATGTTCGCATCTGGTGTAGGTAAGAATGGTAACCAGACCTTGGGTGCTGCCGCAGTAGGTGGTATGTTGATTGGTACTATCTGTCAGATCTTCGTGGTTCCTGCTCTCTTCGCAGTCTTCCAGTGGTTGCAGGAGAAGTTGACCCCAATGAAGTTCGAGGACGAGATGAACGAGGAGGTAGCTGCCGAATTGGAGCAGTATGCCAACGCCGCTCACGAAATGAAGGGTATCGAGAAGAAGTAATAACGCAATGTAACTTCAAAGGAAACAATGAAAAAGAATTTAAATATCATCATATTGGGTCTCGCAGCGCTCTCTCTGAGCAGCTGCAAGACTCTCTACGGAAAGTATGAGCGTCCGGATGTGAAGACCAGCGGCATCGTTCGCGATGTAGCTTCTGATACAGATACATTGGCTGTAAAGGATACTACTACCTTCGCCAACATCCCTTGGCGCAGTGTCTTTACCGACCCTCAGCTCCAGTCAATCATTGAGAAGGGATTGAACAACAATGTCAACCTGCTCAATGCGGCTTTGAACGTGAAGATGGCAGAAGAGCAGCTGAAGTGTGCTAAGTTGGCATTCGTGCCTTCTCTGGCTTTCACTCCTCAGGGAACCATCGCTTCCTGGGATGGTCAGGCTGCCACCAAGACTTACACGATGCCTGTTACAGCCAGCTGGATGGTAGACCTCTTCGGCAACCTGCTCTCTCAGAAGCGCAGTGCCCAGATGGCTCTGCTCCAGTTGAAGGACTATCAGGTATCTGTCAAGACCAACCTCATCGCCAACATCGCCAACATGTATTATACTCTGTTGATGCTTGACAAGCAGGTGGAGCTGGTTAACAATATGGAAGGATTGACCAAGGATACTTGGGAGACTATGCAGAAGATGCACGATCTCAGATTGGGCTACCGTACACCAGCCATCCAGTCAGCTGAGTCTAACTACTATTCTGTGTTGACCCAGAAGACCGATCTGTTGCGCCAGATTCGTGAGACAGAGAACTCTCTGAGTCTGCTCATCGGCGACCAGGCACATAGCATCGCCCGTGGCAAGTTGGATAACCAGAGTCTTCCATCTAATTTCTCAACCGGTGTAGGCATCCAGTTGCTCAACAACCGTGCTGATGTCCACGCAGCCGAGATGAATCTGGCTCAGTGCTTCTATGGTGTAGAGACCGCCCGCAGCAAGTTCTATCCATCTATCACCATTTCCGGTACAGGTGCCTTCACCAATTCAGGTGGTATGGGCATCGTGAACCCAGGTAAGTGGTTGCTCTCAGCTGTAGGTTCTCTTACCCAGCCAATCTTCCAGAACGGCCGTATCATTGCCGGTTTGAAGGTGGCTAAGATGCAGTATGAGCAGGCTTACAACACCTGGCAGAATACCGTGCTGAAGGCTGGTAGCGAGGTGAGCAATGCGCTTGTTCTCTACAACTACTCTGATGAGAAGAGCAAGATAGAGCAGAAGCGAATAGAAGTACTCGAGAAGAATGTTGAGTCTACCAAGGAATTGATGGGTATTGCAGGCAGCTCTTACCTTGAAATCATCCAGGCACAGTCTTCACTCCTCAATGTACAGCTTTCTAAGGTAGCTGATGACTTCAACAAGATGCAGGCAGTAGTAAATCTCTACTATGCATTGGGTGGAGGAGCTAAGTAGTTTATAGTTAATAATTAATAGTTTATAGTTATGGCTAGTATAATAAGTCCAAAGGCAGAGGTTTCTCCAAAGGCTAAGATTGGAGACAACTGCAAGATCTATCCATTCGCCTATATTGAGGACGATGTGGTCATCGGCGACAACTGTACCATCTATCCATTCGTGAGCATCATGAACGGTACTCGCATGGGTAATAATAATAAGGTGTTCCAGGCAGCCGTTATCGCTGCGCTCCCACAGGACTTCCACTTTACAGGTGAGGAGAGTGAGGTAGTAATCGGCGATAACAATACCATCCGTGAGAACGTGGTTATCAACCGTGGTACCCATAAGGGCGGCAAGACCGTTCTGGGCAACAACAACTTCCTGATGGAAGGTGCCCATATCTCTCACGATACCATAATCGGCGACGGTTGCGTATTCGGTTATGGTACCAAGATTGCAGGCGACTGTGTGATTGGTAATGGTGTCATCTACTCAACATCTGTAGTAGAGAACGCCAAGACCCGAGTAGGCGACTTGGCGATGATTCAGGCAGGTACTACCTTCTCTAAGGATATTCCTCCTTATATCATTGCCGGTGGAAAGCCTGTGAAGTATGCAGGTCCTAACACCATCATCATGGAAGCAGCCGAGCTTACCGAGAAGGTTCGCAAGCATATTGCGAATGCCTACCGACTGGTATTCCATGGTCAGACATCCCTCTTCGATGCCATTAACCAGATCAAGGATCAGGTGCCAGATGGACCGGAGATTCAGAACATCATCCATTTCTTGGAGAGTTCAGAGAAGGGTGTCATCACTAAGATGTAATGAATGTACATAAAGGGATTTACCATCCCGAATAGTAAATTTTCATTTAGTAAATTCAAGTCATACCTATTTGAATTTTACTTATTATGTGAAGGGCTGGCCGTGAGGTTGGCCCTTTTCCTTTTTCAATTGAACTTAACTTTTGCCTGTGGTTCGATTAATTAATTGAATAAATGTAAATAAATGCAATTTTATTTTGTAATCTCTTCGTTTATGCGTATCTTTGCAGACAATTTGGGTCATTGTGCCCTTTTGGTTTTAAGTTAGTAAAGATTTTTAAAAATGAGAAAGAAACAATATAAGCCTAGCAATCATCGTGGATTGCAGGTCATTACTTTGTGTATCAGTACCGCTATGGTGCTCATTTTGTTGGGATTAGTTATCTTCTCTGTCCTCATGGGACGCAATCTCTCTTCCTATGTGAAGGAGAATCTCGTGGTACAGGTGATGCTCGAACAGGATATGACTAACCCGGAGGGATTGCAGATGTGTAAACGCCTGAATGCAAGACCTTATGTCAATACGCTGACTTATATCACCAAGGAAGAGGCACTGAAAGAAGCTACCCGCGATTTGGGTACCAACCCGAGCGAGTTTGCCGGTGTCAACCCTTTCCAGCCTTCCATAGAGATTACGACGAAGGCAGATTACGCGAACAATGATTCTTTGAAGTGGATTACTAAGGAACTGAAGGCATTCCCGCGTGTTACCGAGGTTACTTATCAGCACGACCTGATAGAACAGGTGAACAATTCGTTGGCAAAGATCAGTATTGGATTGCTGATTGTCGCAGCCCTGCTCACCTTCATCTCGTTCTCGCTGATTAACAATACGGTGCGTCTGGGCATCTATGCCCGCCGTTTCTCCATCCATACGATGAAGCTGGTAGGTGCATCCTGGGGCTTTATCCGCCGTCCGTTCCTGCGCAAGGCTATGCTTGTGGGCGTTGTTTCAGCCCTGCTGGCAGATGGTTTTCTGGGCGGTTGTCTCTATGCATGGTCGCTCCACGAACCGGAACTGATGAACGTTTTGGGCTGGCAGGAACTTGCCATCACCGGCGGCTCCGTCTTCCTCTTCGGTATCATCATCACCGCCTTCTGTGCCTGCATCTCAGTCAATAAGTTCCTGAAGATGAAGGCGGGAGACCTTTATAAGATTTAGTTAATAGTTAAAAGTTAATAGTTTATAGCAATCTTGCTATCAACATTCAACATTCAACACTCAACATTCAACATTAAAAAAATGGATAAGAAGAATTTAGCATTCGACAAGATGAACTTTATCTTGTTAGGCATTGGAATGGCGATTATCATCATCGGTTTTCTGCTGATGAGTGGCGCCGGTTCTAACGAGCATACCTTCGATACTGATATTTTCAGTACCCGTCGTATCGTTGTAGCACCAACCGTAACATTGATAGGTTTCCTTTCAATCATCTATGCGGTGATTCATAAACCGAAAGACAATGAATAATTTATAATTAATATACATATTATTATTAGATGGATTTTATTCAGACTATCATTATCTCTATCGTAGAGGGACTGACCGAGTTCTTGCCTGTATCCAGTACGGGCCACATGATTATAGCCGAAAATTTGCTGGGTGTAGATATCCAGGATAAGTTTGTCAACGCCTTTACTGTCATCATCCAGTTTGGCGCCATCCTTTCTGTCATCTGTCTGTATTGGAAGAGATTCTTCTATCCAGAGGCAGTGAAGACCGGTGAGAAGACCTATTTGAAGGCGATGTTCGATTTCTATGCCCGTCTGGTTGTAGGTACCTTGCCTGCCGTGGTATTGGGTCTTGCCTTCAATGATTTCATCGAGTCAAACCTTGGCAATGTACAGCTGGTGGGCTGGATGCTTGTCATCGGCGGTATTTTCATGCTCTTCTGCGATAAGATATTCAATAAAGGCAGCGAACAGACCAAACTTACTTACAAGCGTGCCCTGATTATCGGTTTCATCCAGTGTATAGCGATGATTCCTGGTGTATCGCGCTCCATGTCAACCATCGTGGGTGGTATGTCCCAGCGTCTTACCCGCAAGGCAGCAGCCGAGTTCTCATTCTTCCTGGCAGTGCCAACCATGTTTGGCGCCACCTGTCTCGAGGTTTATAAGCTCATCAGCCATGGCGGCGGCTCATTGCTCACCCAGGGCAACAACCTGTTCACATTGATATTAGGCTCAGTGGTGGCATTCATCGTTGCCATTCTCGCCATCAAGTTTTTCATCAATTATGTCACCAAGTACGGTTTTGCAGCTTTCGGCTGGTACCGTATCGTAGTAGGACTTATCATTATCATCTGCGGCCTTTGCGGTGTAGATATGCAGATGGTTGACTAAACATAAACTATGGATTTCAGAAAAGGAGAAATTATTGCCATCGACAAGCCTTATCGCATGTCGAGTTTCGGAGCCCTGGCACATGTTCGCTATCTGCTCAGCAAGAAGCTCGGTTTTAAGGTGAAGATAGGACATGCCGGTACGCTCGATCCCCTTGCCACTGGCGTGCTGGTGCTCTGCACCGGTAAATGTACCAAGCAGATAGAACAGCTGCAGACCCATACTAAGGAGTATACAGCTACCCTGCAGCTCGGTGCTACTACCGCCAGCTACGATAAGGAACACAGCGTGAATCACACCTATCCTACGGAGCATATCACCCGCCAGCTGGTGGAGGAAACGCTCAAGCAGTTTGTGGGCGAGATTCAGCAGGTTCCGCCTACCTACAGCGCCGTAAAGGTGAATGGCGACCGCTCTTATGCCTTGCGCCGAGCAGGCGAAGAGGTTCAGCTCAAGCCGAAGACCGTGCGTGTGGACGAGATAGAACTCACCGATTATAACGATGAGGAGAAGACCGCCAGCATCCGTGTGGTTTGCGGCAAAGGCACTTACATCCGCTCCCTCGCCCGTGATATCGGCAGGGCTCTCGATAGTGGCGCCTACCTTACCGCCCTCCGCCGTACCAAGGCAGGAAGTTTCGCAGTAGAAAACTGCATCAGTTTTGAACATTTCCAGGAATGGCTTGATGAGCAGCCTCTCGAAGACAGCCTTCAGCCATCCAAGTAATAAAAAATATAACATGAAGCTATCACAATTTAACTTTAAGTTGCCAAAAGATCAGGTGGCACTTTATCCACATAAGGCAAAGCACGTGGTAAAAACGGCTAGTGGTGAACGTACATTCGAGATTACTCGCCGCGATGAGTCCCGACTCATGGTTCTCCACAAGAAGTCAGAAACCATCGAGATGTACAAGAAAGATGAAAACGGCAAGGATATGGTTGATGCCGATGGCAATCCAGTATTCCTGCAGTTCAAGGATATCGTGAATTACTTCGAAGAGGGCGATACTTTCATCTTCAACAATACCAAGGTTTTCCCAGCCCGTCTTTATGGTACCAAGGAGAAGACCGATGCCAAGATTGAGGTGTTTCTGCTCCGTGAGCTCAATCCTGAGATGCGCCTTTGGGACGTATTGGTAGAGCCTGCCCGCAAGATTCGTATCGGCAACAAGCTTTTCTTCGATGATGTCAACGAGATGGTTGCCGAGGTTATCGACAATACCACCAGCCGTGGCCGTACCCTCCGTTTCCTCTATGATGAGGATGGCAATCATGATGTCTTCAAGCGTTCGCTCTTCGCTCTGGGCGAGGCTCCGCTTCCTCGCTACGTTATAGATGCACGTGAGGATCATCACGCTACAGAGGATGATATGGACGATTTCCAGTGTGTTTTCGCTGAGGTAGAGGGTGCTGTTACTGCTCCTGCTACCGGTCTTCACTTCTCACGCGAGCTGATGAAGCGTATGGAGATCAACGGTATCAACGAGGCTTATATCACCCTGCATTGCGGTCTGGGCAACTTCCACGATATTGAGGTTGAAGACCTTACCAAGCACAAGATGGATTCTGAGCAGATGATGATCAGCCAGGAGGCATGCGATCTGGTTAACAAGACCAAGCTTGCCGGCCATCGCGTCTGCGCTATCGGTACCAGCGTGATGAAGGCAACTGAAACGGCTGTCGGAACCGACGGTATGATGAAGGCTTTTGATGGATGGACCAACAAGTTCATCTTCCCTCCATACGATTTCGGTCTTGCTGACTGTGCCGTAGCCAATTTCTATCATCCGGAGTCAACCCTGATGATGAGTACTGCAGCCTTTGGCGGTTACGACCTGGTTTACGAGGCATACAAGATGGCTGTGAAGAATGGCTATATGTTTGGCTGCTATGGTGATTCTTTGTTGATGCTTCCAGATTAAACAGTGGTATAAACAGTGGTATAAACAGTTTTTATACACATAGAAGTTGTTGATATTCTGGGTTTTAGCTTAGTTATCCACAATTTTATGAAAGTGTGAATAAGTATGTATCAGGTATATTTAAGTCTCGGTACGAATTTGGGCAACCGAAAGCGCAACATTCGCGAGGTAATAGAAAAGATAGGAGAGCAGATTGGTGTGGTAGAGCGCCAGTCTGCTCTTTACGAAACCAAGCCTTGGGGTTATTCATCGCCCAACGACTATATCAATGCCTGTGTGTTGGTTCTCACCACGATGGCTCCGCGCCAGGTGCTGGAGGCTACGCAGCGCATAGAGCGCGAAATGGGGCGCACTATGAAGTCGGTGGATGGCGAATACCAGGACCGCATCATCGACATTGATATCCTGATGATAGATGACTTGGTGATAGATGAGCCCGATTTCAAGGTTCCCCATCCGTTGATGGAGGAGCGTGAATTCGTGATGAAACCGCTGAAGGAGATACTTAAGTAATTTAATTTTAGTAAGTATACAAAAACGGGCTAGGAGCTTTTTCGCTCCCAGCCCGTTTCCTGTTTCTTATCTTTCTTTATTCCTGCTGATTTCTTTCATCCAGGCAGATGGAGTGACGCCTTCTGATTTGGCAAAGACGCTCGAAAAGTAGGGCAGCGAGGAGAAACCTACGTTGTAGGCGATGTCCTTCAGCTTGGCATCAGGATGCTCGCTCATCATTTTCTTGGCTTCTTCCAGGCGTAGACTCGCTATCCAACTGCTGAAGTTCATACCGAATTCTTCCTTGATGAAGGAGGAGAGGTAGGTCTTGTTTGTATACAGCCTGGTGGCAAGATCATCTATCGTGAACTGGTCCTTCAGATACGATTTCTCCTGAATCCATTCCGTTACTCTAGGGCGCAGCGTTTCGATGTAGGCTTTCTTCGGGCTGGCTTCTCCGCTCTTTTCTTCTTCCGTCTTATCGCAATTAGCCTTCATCAGCGTCTCGTATTCAGAGGCATAGTTGATGATGTTTACCAGAATATAGAGGTTCATGCCCACCACATAGAATTGCACCAGCCAGTTGAACAGGGCACCCGTACGGATGGATATCACGCCCAGTATCAGCATGCCGTAGAAGAGCCAGTGGCTCACCTTGAGCCATCTGATGAAATGGCTCTTCTCGTTCGAGAAGTAGTTTTCGAAGAGGGCGTTGCTTCTCAGATAGCACTTGTTGAAGTAGTAGATATGTCCTATGAGCATCTCCAGCAGTCCTATCAGGGCGATAAGCAGCAGGGGTATCTGGTATGCCTTCAGCGCATCTGTCATGGCGATAAGGGCGAAGAAAACCGTCATTGTGAACTTTACGGCTATCGTCCTGCAGCGCTTCCGGGAGATATAATGAGGGTCGAGCAGACTGCTGAGCGAGAAGCTGAAGCAGATGCCCATCAGATAGAAGAGGATGATGTCGAAACAGGGAACCCAGTTGTTATATTCCGTCCAGCTTCCTGTAAATGAAGCTATCCAAATCCATATATTCAGGCTGATGAGCATCATTCCGCCTGCCATCAGTCTTTTAGATCTGCGGAAAGTTTTGTAAACGGCCGTATCAGGTGTCTGGTAGAGCAACAGGATGGTTGCCAGCGTCAGATAGATGATGCTGGTTATGGTTACAAGTTCTACAAAGTGCAGTTCTAAGAAATGAATCATATTCTTTTTTTATTTATGAGTATGCAAGAAAAATCCCATCGCTCTTGCGAACGATGGGATTCTGTTCTGTTAAGCAATGTGTCTGCCTAAGCTGATTACTTACGAAGACCGAGGGCCTTGATGATAGCACGATAGCGATTGATGTCGCGATCATACAAGTAATCGAGCAATGCACGACGCTTTCCTACAAGCTGTGTCAACGCACGTGTTGTAGTATAATCTTTACGGTTCTTCTTAACGTGCTCCGTCAAATGAGCAATACGGTATGAGAACAATGCTATCTGGCTCTCAGCAGAACCAGTATCAGAGTTAGACTTTCCGTACTTGCTAAAGATCTCTTCTTTTTTTGCTTTGTCTAAATACATAGCTGTAAAAACTTAATTTAATAAAATATGAATATGTTTAATTTTGTGCATCTGATGACCTTCCTCACGGTGGTTTCATTAAAAATGCGGTGCAAAGATACAACTTTTTGCCGAATTATGCAAACATTTCGGGATTTTTTTGTAATTTTGCACCCAAATTTAAGTATTTAAGGTAAAAATTAAAATGCAAGACATTAGAAACATTGCAGTTATTGCACACGTTGACCATGGTAAGACTACATTGGTCGACAAGATGATGCTCGCCGGTAAGCTGTTCCGCGACGGCCAGGATAACAGCGGCGAAGTGCTCGATTCCAACGACTTGGAGCGCGAGCGTGGTATAACCATTCTCTCAAAGAATGTATCTATCAATTGGAAAGGTACTAAGATTAATATCCTCGATACTCCTGGACACTCTGACTTCGGTGGTGAGGTTGAGCGCGTGCTCAACATGGCAGATGGATGCCTCCTCCTCGTCGATGCTTTCGAGGGTCCGATGCCTCAGACCCGTTTCGTGCTCCAGAAGGCATTGCAACTCGGACTGAAGCCTATCGTCGTTGTTAATAAGGTAGATAAGCCTAACTGTCGCCCTGAAGAGGTGTACGAGATGGTATTCGACCTGATGTGCGACCTCGATGCTACAGAAGACCAGCTCGACTTCCCAGTAGTTTACGGTTCTGCCAAGAACGGCTGGATGGGCGAGGACTATAATCATCCAACAGACAATATCGATTATCTGCTCGATAAGATTATTGAGGTTATCCCTGCTCCTAAGCAGCTCGAGGGTACTCCACAGCTCCTTATCACATCTCTCGATTACAGTTCTTATACTGGTCGTATCGCCGTAGGTCGTGTTCACCGCGGTACATTGAAGGACGGCATGAACGTTACTATCTGCCACCGCGACGGTACCCAGGAGAAGACCAAAATCAAGGAACTCCACACCTTCGAGGGTATGGGCCACAAGAAGACCGATCATGTAGATTCTGGCGATATCTGTGCCGTTATCGGCTTGGAGAAGTTCGAGATTGGTGATACCATCTGCGACTTCGAGAACCCTGAACCACTGCCTCCAATCGCTGTCGATGAGCCTACCATGAGCATGCTCTTCACCATCAACGATTCACCATTCTTCGGTAAGGAAGGCAAGTTCTGTACATCACGCCACATCCAGGAGCGCTTGAACAAGGAGCTCGAGAAGAACCTCGCTCTCCGCGTACAGCCTTACGAGGATTCTACCGATAAGTGGATTGTATCAGGCCGTGGTGTGCTCCATCTCTCTGTACTCATCGAGACCATGCGCCGCGAGGGCTATGAACTCCAGGTAGGTCAGCCTCAGGTTATCTACAAGGAGATTGACGGTGTGAAGTGCGAGCCTGTAGAGGAGTTGACCATCAACGTACCAGAGGAGTTTGCCTCTAAGATGATTGATATGGTAACCCGCCGCAAGGGTGATATGACCTCTATGCTGAACATGGGCGAGCGTGTAGACATCGAATTCGATATCCCATCACGTGGTATCATCGGTCTGCGTACCAACGTGCTTACCGCTTCTCAGGGCGAGGCTATCATGGCTCACCGCTTCAAGGAGTATCAGCCATACAAGGGTGAAATCAGCCGCCGTTCTAACGGTAGCATGATTGCGCTCGAAACCGGTACTGCCTTTGCTTACGCCATCGATAAGCTGCAGGATCGTGGTAAGTTCTTCATCGACCCGGGTGAGGAGGTTTACGGCGGCGAGGTTGTAGGTGAGCATGTTCACGACAACGACCTGGTAGTGAACGTAACCAAGGCTAAGCAGCTTACCAACGTGCGTGCTTCGGGTTCTGACGATAAGGCCCGCGTGATTCCTAAGACCGTGATGAGTCTTGAGGAGTGCCTGGAGTATATCCGTGAGGACGAGTACGTAGAGGTAACTCCAAAGAACATGCGTATGCGCAAGATTGAGCTCGATCACCTGAAGCGCAAGCGCAGCAACAAAGACTAAACAGAAATGTTTTTGTGGAGATTTTTTAGAAAGTTTTCATTGCCCTGCTCCCTGGTTATGGGAGCATTGGGCTACCTGATATTCGCCAATGTGCCCTTCCTGGTGCCCATTGGCGATTATTGTGGTCCGAGGTTGGTAAGTCTGATGCCGGTAGTGCTGTTCTCCCTGCTCTATGTTACTTTCTGTAAGATAGAAATCAAGGAGATGAAGCCTAAGGCGTGGCATTTCATTCTCCAGCTCATCCGCACCTCGCTGGCATTGATGATGGTGGTGCTCATCTTCGAGTTCGGCTCCGATTACAGCACCAAACTGGTTCTCGAGGGTGCCTTCATCTGCTTTATCTGTCCTACGGCAGCCGCCGTGGCTGTGGTTACGGAGAAGTTGGGCGGCAGTATCGGTTCGCTGACTACCTATACGGTCATCGCCAACATTTTTACGATGATCATCATTCCGAGTCTTTTCCCGATGGTAGAGAAGGGGGCAGACGTATCGTTCCTCATGATGAGTGCGATGGTGTTCCGCAATGTCACTACCGTGCTGGTGGTGCCTCTGCTGCTTGCCTTGCTGAGCCGCAGGTTTCTGCCAAAATGGGTGGATAAAGTGAAGAATGTACCTCAGTTCGGGATAACGAGCTCTATCTAAATGCTTTATAATGTTTTTATATA
>OGGD01000296.1_pt1 | contig 41000 bp, 57 predicted proteins | sample 1571091 | NCBI WGS metagenome assembly OGGD01 (sample SAMEA2582073, study PRJEB24529) | metagenome | biome: Human gut stool | place: China | collected 2011
AGTCCCGGGACATGGAATATTCTTTGATAGCGATAGAGAACACGACCTTTCTTTTGAGCAGCCCCACCCGGGGCTGCTTTTTGTTTTGTCAGTAGTAGTGGTAGCCGGTGGCAGTAGCCAAAAAACTGCCAGAGTAAGCACCATGCTTTGATATAGAAAGCGTATTACCTGAAAATGCAACGGTGCTATATGCTATTTCGTGGCGGTCGCTGGCCCAGTTATATACTTCGCCAGAGACAGTGGCGTTTCCTCCACGGGTAAGTTTCTGACCATTTACGACTACATAATCCACCTCATCGGGAACTGTCACAGAGGAGCCACCACCAGAAGATGAGGTAAGACCATTGCTCGACCACACCACCTTCCCATCCGGGTACGCTTTCTTGTCTGTTAGCCGCTCGATTTCCGCCCGGGTAAACGGGATAATACTAACTGTGCCGGTTAAATCCTCCAACTCCCCCGGGATAAAGCTGGATATACTTACGCTTCCCAGCGCCATACTCACGCCTCCTCTGCCGCGTCTGCGGCCTCTGCGGCCTCGGGGGTGGTGTCGTCCAGCTCGGCCACGCCCCACTCCGCCCGCAGGGCAGCGAGGGCGGCGTCCCTGTCCTCGGTCTCCCCGGCCAGAAGGGAGAGGATGGCGGCTTTGGCAGTATCGGTCAGGCCGGTGCCGGGGTCGCCCTTTTCACCGGGGTCGCCCTGCGGGCCGGGCTCGCCCTTGGGCAGAGTCAGGCAGAGCTTGCCGTCCCGGATGCCGGCGGCGGGTGTGTCGCCGGTGGTCACGGTGCCGATGCCCTCCACCGCCGCGCCGCAGGCGGCTGCGATGCCGTCCTCCATCCGGTTGAGCATGTCGGGCAGGCTGACTTTCATGCCGGTGACGAAATGCTGTTTCACATACTTCATGGTGTACCTCCGTTACAAAGTCGTGTTTTCGAGGACGGTGTCGCCCAGGGTGTCCTCTCCGGTGTCAGCGGTCGAGGCCGAGGGTCCCAGCAGTTCCACCTGCATCTGGATGCCGCCCTCCGGGACCTTCTCGGCCCAGAAGGTGATCGTGCCGTCTTTCGTCTCGCAGACGCCTGCAAGCCCCGCCGCCACCGCCACGGTATAGGTCTCCGGGGTGGGTACGGCGGAGGGGACGTTTGCCTCTCTCGCCGCCCGCAGCTGGGCCGTCTGCTTGTAGGCGTAGCCGGGTACGTCGGTGCATTCGGCCCAGCCGTCCGCCGGGAGGGTCACGGGCCAGATGCCCAGATAGCCGCCGGTGTAACTGGCCAGCAGGCTGTCGCAGAGAGCCGCCGTCTCTTTGGCTTTCGCCAGCGCCTGTCGGCCCAGCTCGTCCATGGGGATGCCGGTGACGCCGTCCCGCATGAGGCCGCACAGGGCCTCGTCCGCCCGGGTGTCGGTGAGGTTGGCGGTGGAGACGGAGGTCTGGCCCGCCGGGCGGGAGACCTCGGCGAGGCAGAGGTCATAGACCATCTCGGTGCGGGAGAGGTCCGGGCCTGCCGGCTCGGAGGACGGCGCGCCCTGCAGCACCTGCAGAGAGGTGCTGCGGCTGGTAGCGTCGTACCGGAGCACGACGCGGTCGATGCGGGGCAGAGCGCTGTCCGCGAGGGGCAGCGTGAGGGTCTGGGCCTCCCGCATAGTGACGCTGAGGCCCACCCACCGGCTGACGTGCATCCACGCCTGCCCCGCGCTGACGGTGAGGTCGGTGCTGCCATCGGCGGCAGCAGCCACCGCGAAATCAATGTCGGTGCTGTAAACGCCGCTGGTGCGCCCGGCAAAGTAGGCCGCAGCATCCTCGGCGTCATAGGTGATGCCGCCCAGCGGGTAGGTAATAATTCCGGGGGAGCTCAAGCTATCGCCTCCTAGATCTTGCGCCAGACCGGCGTACCCAGCCGCGCGGTGCGGGTGGTGCCGTCGGTCTGACTCTGAATGATGATGTCGGCCACCCGGACGGTGGCCTTGTAGCCGAGATCCGGCAGAGAGCAGAAACAGACGTCACCCGGCTCGAGGCCGTCGGCGTCCAGCGTCATCTCGATGCTGCCGGTGCGGAGCTGTTCGAGGAGCTTCGACGCGCCCCTATCAGCCAGCCGTTTGAGGTAGCTGTCGCTTTTGACGGTCTCGCCGTCCTCGGGCTGGATGTCCCGGGCGTCCACGATCATCTCCCGACGCTCTGCCCCTTCGGCTTCGGTGTCGCCCACCCAGACCATGGCCCGGTCTTTGCCCTCGCCCGCCCCCAGCACGAGGGCCACGTTGGCATAGCTGCCGTCGCCGAAGGCCCAGCTGGCCTCCCGCAGGCTGCCCCACTTGGTCGAAAAGCGGTTGTTGGGGTCGGCAGTAGGCCGCCAGACCTCGAACATGAGTTTTTTTGCGCTGTTTTTACCCATGAGGATGACCCGGAAGCCCAGGTCGCAGGCTGCACCCACCGTCTTGAAGTAGTCGAACAGTGCAGCGCCCGAGGTCTGGTTCTCGAACCTGGTGTCAAAGCCCTTCGGCTCGGCCACCTCCAGCTTGGGCCACGGAGCCGCTGCCTTGGCGAGGGCTAGCATGGCAGCCTCGGCGTTCTCGTTTTTCACGGCAGCCACGCTGACCCGCTTGGTGAAGATCCACGTTGCCGGGTAGCCGGTGACGACGAGGTTGGCGTCCTCGTTCTCGTTGCTCCGGTGACAGATGCGCATGGGTACACGGGTCGCGGCGTCGGTGCGGACGAGCCAGCGGCCCTCCCGCAGGAGCGAGAGGTTCTCCTCGGTGGGGCGGACTTCCAGAGTGAAGCTGCCTTCGGAGTTGTAGGGCTCATCCCAGTACACCGACACCCATACGTCGATATTCCCGAGGCGGGCGAGGGTCGTTTCATCCAAGACGTCGAATGTCATACCAACACCTCCGGCAGGATGCCCACCACCATCGGGTAGAAGGAGATGGACGCCTGCAAGCCCTCCCTGCCGCTGGCGGCGTCGGCGGTGAGGACGTTATCTCCGGGGTGCAGCTCCATGAGGTCGCTGTCCTCGTCCAGCAGGGCGAAGGCGTTGGTCTCCACGCCGCCGGAGATGAGCTTGACGGCCAGACGGTCGGTGGTGGTGCGGTAGATCTCCAGCACGTCCCCCTTGTTCAGGGTGGTGTCAAAGCCGATGTGCTCCCCGGTGGTGCTGTTGCGGATGGCGGGGTTGACCACGATACCCGAGGAGCGGAGCTTCGCGGTGAAAGGCACCGGCAGCGCACCAGGGTTGCGCACGTTGAGGAAGTAGCTCTGCCGCCACTCGCTGTACTGGTGGCTGTCGTAGCAGAGCGGGAAGCGGAACTGCGGCACGAAGCCGCCCATGACAGCGTTCTGGCTCTCGAGGCTGTACCAGTAGGGCTTGGGGCGGTAGAGGAGAAAGTCCAGCCGGGGGTAAGGGTGGAGCTGGACGGTGTAGGGGGTCTTTTGCAGGAAAAACCGGGAGAAGTATTTGTCCCCGAAATAGGCCGTGCCTGAGGTGAAGAAGGGCAGCAGCTGCAAAAAGCGGTCAGCCTGCGCCTCCCCGTCCGGCCCCCAGAAGTCCGCGATGACCTCGTGGGCCACGCCTTCGACGCTCTGCCCCTCTACCGTCACACCCTGCTGGTTGACGCCCTGCGCCGTCTTGAGGGTGACGTCCACGCCCGAGAGGTTGTCGATCTGATAGGGGATGCCGTAGTCCCACCCGAGGTCGAGGGATGCCCCGGCGTCGGTGACTAATCGGAGATGGTCTTTGCGCACGGGTGGATGGCCTCCTTTCAGCGGCTCTGTGCCTTTGCGCGGTCGGCCTCCCAGCGCGCTTCGCGCTGAAGGTCGGCGGCGGTGTGGGCCTTGGAGTAGATGTTCTGGGTGATGTTGGTGTCGCCCTCGCCCTCGCGGTAGCTTCTGGCCGCAGCGGCGACCTGTGCCGTGCCGGATGCTGCCACCCGGCTGCTCACGGCCATGTTGTCGCTGAGGACAAGGGCGTTTGCGCTCTTGACCAGCTTGGCGAGGGACTTGTTTATTTCAGTAAGCTTTGCGGTGTTGGCGTCGATGGTGTCCGTCAGCTTGTTCGACTCGTCGGTGATGCTGGGGGTGTCGATGCCGAGGCCGGAGCCTCCACCTCCGCCGCCCCCGCCGCTGCCGCCAGAACCGCCGGAACTGCTGTGGCTTCCGCCCAGCTTGGACACGATGGCCGCGATGGCGACGCCCAGAGCGACAGCGGCAGCGGCCACCACGAGGCCTGCCGGGATGCCGAAGAGGGTGGAGGTGAGGGCCGCGCTGATAGCGGCCAGCATCCCTTCGACGGCTGCGCCGATGGTGCCGATCATGCCGGCGAAGCCCGCATAGATAGCGGGGAACATACTCAGCAGACCGCCGGAGAGGCCGGCGCTGATGGCCTTGGCCGCAGCGGCCAGCGGGGCCTTGAGCGCCCCGAACACGCTTTTCAGGGTGCCGCCCATCTTGACGGCCATGGAGGAGATGTCGCCGAATTTGCCGGTGATCCCCTCAAAGAGGCTCTGGCCGATGCCCCACGCCACCTGCGCCAGACTGCCTGCCGCGTCGCCCAGCACGCCGTTCAGGGTGTCCACCAGCGAGAGGGCGTAATCCCATATCTGCTGCTTCTCCCCGTCGGTGAGGCCCGAGTAGAGGGCGGATGCCGCCCATTTGCCGATGCCCACCCAGTCGCCGGATTTGACGGCGTTCCACAGGGTGTCTACCGTGCCGAGGATGCCCTCGCTGGCCCGGTCCTTTATCTCGCTCCACAGGCCGTCCAGTGTCTTGGCGGCGCTGTCCTTGATGGTCTCGGCCACCTGCTCGGTGCCGTCGGCGGCAATGGTCTTGACGGTCTCCACCGTGCGGAGCGCCCCGTCGATGACCTTGTCCTGCGTCTGGGTGATGACCTGCTGCTGTTCGGTGGTGCCGTCCGCGAGGGTCTTGGTCACGGTCTGGGTGGTGGTCTTGATGCCGTCCACAATAGCCGTGCTGCTGGCGGTCACGGTGCTCACCACGTCCCGCACGGTCTCCATGGTCTGGCTGACCGTCCGCTTGCCGTCCGCCGCGATGGTCTCCACGGTCTTGATGTCCTTGAGCACACCGTCCACCAGCTGGCGGCTGGTGGAGGTGATGACCTGCTTCTGCTGGGTCGTGCCGTTGGACAGCGTTTCGGTGACGGTCTCGGTGGTGGTGGTCACGCCGTCCTTGACCGCCGTGGTGGTGTCGCTGACGGACTTGATGATGTCTGCCGTAGCCTTCTTGGTGCTCTGGGCGGCAGAGGCGGCCGCAGCGGCAGCAGCGGTAGCAGATGCCGCCGCGCCGGAAGAGCCGGAACTGCTGGCCGCGTCAGCCTGAGACTGTGCGACCCGCTCATTGTGCTTGTCGAGGCGGCTCTGGCTTGCCTTATCTCTTTTCGACTGCTGATAGCTGCCGATAGAGTCGGAATAAGCCTCGTTGTAGGCATCTTTTGCTGCACCGAGGCCGTTTTTCAGAGAGCCCAGAGCGGCGGCTGCACCCTTGATGCGGGCCACCAGCTCATTGATCCAGTCCACCACCGAACCGATGACATTCGAGGCTGTCTTTTGAATGGCCGAAAATACTGAATCGACTGCGGAGCGGAAGGTCTCGCTGGTGTGGTAGGCTGTCACCAGCCCCGCCGCCAGAGCTGCCAGAGCGGCCACCACAAGCCCGATGGGATTGGCCGAAAGCACGGTATTCAATGCCGCCTGTGCCACTTGCAGACCGGTAGCTCCTGCGGCGGCAGCTTTATGGGCCGCAGCCATCGCGGTGGTGGCAGCGGTTTGCAGCGCCGTGATGGCCGTAGTCGCTGCCACGGTCGCCTTATAGCTCAGGACTGCCGCCGTGACGGCCACGACCGCGGCCGTCAGGACGCCGATGGTCTCCTTGAGCGCGGCCATTTTGGAGTCGTCCTCGGTGATGGAGACGACCAGCTCGTTTGCCTTGACGATGATGTCCCCGAGCGCCGAGAAAAGCCCGCTGGTCAGTTCACCGGTCAGCGCGGCCACGTTGTCCTTCAGGGTGGACAGCCTGCCGTTGAAGGTCTGGCTGGCCTCCAGCATACCGTTGTAGAACTGCCCGCCCTCACTGGTGGCAGCAGCCACGGCGGCTTCCAGCTCATTGAAGCTGACCTTGCCGTCCGAGATGCGCTTGTAGAGGGCGCTCATGCTTTCGCCAGTGGCGTCGCAGATCTGATTGAGCGGGTTGAAGCCCGCGTCGATCATCATGTTGACGTTTTCCAGCGTGACCTTCTGGGCCGAGGACATCTTGCCGTAGGCCCGCACGAGGGTCTGGAGCTTGTCCGCGTTGCCCAGCGAAATATCACCCAGACGTTTCAGTACGCCGGTGGTGTCGTCCGCCGCGACGCCGAACTGTAAGAGGGTCTGGGTGCCTTCGGTCAGGTCGGACAGGGAGAAGGGCGTGCTTGCGGCCATCCGGCGTATCTCTTCCAGCTTCTCGGCGGCAAGCTGTTCGTCGCCCAGCATGACCTTGAAGTTGGTCAGATAACTTTCCATGCTGCGGTTGTAGTCCAGACCGCTCTTGACCACGCTTTGCAGGCTGGATGCAGCTTTCTTGGCAAAGTCCGCGATGAGCTGACCTGCGGCCACTGTCCACTTGCTCGTGGCTTTCTCAGCCGGGTCACTGTTGAGCTTTACTTCGCCGGTGATGGAAAAATCTGCGGCCACGGTGTCCACCTCTTTCTGTGAAAAAGAGCGCAGGCACAGCGGCACAGGCTTAGAGTTTTATTTCGATTTCTTTGCGGCAGGCCGGGTTCTTGCATTTGACCCAGATGCCCCGGGCGCTGGCTTCCGGGATGGCCCAGACCGGCAGAGGCCGACCGCACAGGGGGCAGAGCACCGGGGCGCGGTCAGCGCCGGAAGCGGGCCGCAAAGGCTTCGTTGCGGTCTTGCAGGGTGACAATGCGACCGCCTCCTTTCCGCAGGGCAGTGGGCAGCGCGAAGCGTTCCTTCAGCTCGGCACGCCGCTCCCGCTCTTCGCCCTGAAACTGCGTGAGGTCAGCCGTCCGGAACCCGATGATCTTCGCCAGCTGGGTCTCCTCGGGCAGGTTGGACATGAGGGCCTTGAACCGCCACCAGTGGAGCCTTGCCCGGGTGAGGTCGATGCCGTAAGCCTGCTGGAACGCGGCCACGATGGCGGGACCGTCGGTGACGTAGTCCAGCGCCAGCTCCTCGGTGCGGCTGCTGCTGGGGCGGTCGGCCTCTGCCGGTGGTCCTGCGGTGTAGAACTCCACCAGCGCCTTGAAAGCGTCCACCTCTTCCTCCGGCGGGACGGCCACGCAGTAAAATCGGCGCATGGTTTCCCGGGCCAGCTCAGGCAGGCCCTTTTCGTCCTCCGGAAGGCGGAGATACTGCCCGTTGAACCAGACCATAGGCCGGAAATCCCAGTCGATGGGCCTGCCTGCCCACATGCGGGGCAGTCTGTCCAGCAGGATGTCAGCCATTTTCCAGAGCCGCCAGCTCGGTCAGAAGCTGCCTGCGGCGGGCGGCCTTATCCACCCGCTCGACCATCTGGGCGGCGGCAGGCTGGACCGGATAGCTCACGGGCGGCTTGTGCTTGTCCTTCTGGCGCTTCTCAGCCCGGCGCTGGGCGCGGTTCTGGGGAACGGCCGCCGGGCGGGAATAACGAGCCTTCTCAGCAGCGGCTGCCTGCGTGATCTCGTCGAGGACGTCGTACAGACGGCTGACATCGTTTTCGTTCAGCCCCAGACGGGCGGATGCCCCTGCGCCCAAGATCTTGTCGAGGCCGCGCATGGAAACGCGGGCCTGTGCGCGGAGACGGTCGCCCAGGCGGACATTCTCACGTTCGCACCGGGCCGTCTCGGCCTCGCTCTCCCGGGTCATCTCGTCCAGTGCGTCCTCCAGACGGTCGAGGTCGTTGGCGTTCAGAAGCGAAAAATCAAATTCCTGTCCATGGATCAGCATTTATCGGTGCTCCTTTCTCTCAGCCCGCGACGGCGGTGTTATAGTCGAACTCAGCCGGGGTGCCGATGCCCTTGAAATCGGCGGCAAAGGTGGCATTCGCGCCGGCGCTGCCGCCCACATCGCTGGTCAGGATGAGCGCGCCTTCGCCCTTCTCGCCATTGCCGGTGCGGAGAGAGAAGTAAACATAAGGCACCACCACGCTCTGGCCGGAGCCGAACGCGATCTTGTGGGAGAGCAGGAAGTCCTGAAACGCATCGCCCACATAGCGGTCGCCCTGAATGGAGAGGGTACGCTGGACACTGCCTTTGGTGGTGACAGGGCCGGTGCGGATGTAGGTGTTGTCCGTGGTGGAGGCGTTCAGTGCGCCGCTGTGCTCCCGCACGTGGTCAGCACAGACCACCCAGTTTTTCACGTCGGTCTGGCTGGCCTCGGTCTGGACGGCCAGCAGGAAGTCGTCGGTGGTCTCCACGCCGGTATAGTCGGCGCTGGGGGTCAGGCCCGACAGCTTGACGGCTTCGGTAACAGTCATAGGAAAAACTCCTTTCGTTTCAGCCCTTGGGCTGGTAATATTCGAGCCGGAGCTGCATCTGCATCTTACAGCTGCCCGCGCTGGCCGTGACGATGTAGCCGCTGGACGTCACTGAAACGCGCAGCGCTTCCTTGCGGCCATCCAGCCGGGGCAGATGATGCCGGTCGTTCTGGGCCAGCACCCATTCGGTCAGCTGCTCAAAAAAGCCGCTGTTTGCGATCTGGACGCTCTGGGCCTCGCTGTAGTCGCGGCGGCTGACGAAGATGTAGCTCTTGGCGAGGTTGCGGCCGGAAAAGAAAACAGCCGTCACCGGGTCGGTGGGGCTGTCCTCGATGGAAAACTCTGCTACAGGCTCCGGCGAGAGGCCGGAAATGCGGAAGGCCGCGCCGTTTTCGCTCTGCTCCTCGGCGATGAGGGGGCAGGTCTTGAGCCATTCCCTCATCGCGGTGATGGTGGCTTTTTCACTCATAAGTGTCCCATCCCTCCCCAGAAGGTCGTGACGGCCTTAGCCCCGAAGAGGGCCAGATGTTCGCCCACATCAGCAATAGCCCGCTGGCCCCAGTAGGAGCCGCGCAGACCCTTGTATTTGTCCTCCTGCCAGGTGCCGCTTTCATCATAAGCGCCGTGCCAGCTGCGCAGGTCGGTGCCCTCGGCATGGAGGTAATACTGCTTTCGGGCGTAAGGGGTGTTGTACACCAAAAGGCCCTCGTCGTACTTGGAAGCGGTCTGGACGCTGTTTTTCAGCTGGCCGGTGTCGAAGGGAACGTAGCTGTCAATGAGCCGCGCGGCTTCCTGCGCAAGGGCGAACTGTGCCTTTTGCAGGGCAGCGGTCTTTTCTGCGCCGAAGTCGGGACGCCATCTCAGTTCCATCCTGATGCCGTCCACCTGATATTTCAGGCCGTAGGGCTGGTCAAAAATGGGTTTGCTCATGCCATCAGCTCCCTTCCACATGAAAATGCGGCAGCGGGACGCCCCTGTTGTCCGAGACATCCGCCACCGTACAGCAGATGTGCGTTTTTTCGAGGGCGGCGTATTCGGCCTCGGTCAGGCTGCGGACAGCGCCGCAGAGGAGCTTGCTGCCCCGCTTGAGCGTCCAGTGTGCGGCCTTCTCTGCGGTCGGCAGACGCGCCCATTGGGGATAGGGCAGATAGCCCGGCGCAGGCGGGAGGCGGATATGCACCACCCGCTGGGGGTCGCTGGAGGCCGAGGTGCGGCGGGTCTCCCGCCAGCTGCACCCCGTGAGCACCTTGCAGACCGGCTGGTCGGCTTCGGTGGCCGCGTCGTGCAGCAGCATGACGACCGTGACGGGCGTCTGCATCAGAAACACCCCCGATACAGCAGGCCGTGGGGGTCGCTGCCCAGTGTGTTGGCGAGGATGTACGCCGCCTCTGCCGCCAGCCGTTCGGCCAGTGCGCCGGAGGTGAAGGTCATGGACACGCCATCGTTGGAGACGCTGGACACGCCGGGCGGCGTGCAGGCGCTCTGCACGGCGTTCGCTGCGTCGATGATCTGGATGCAGGCATCCGCCAGAGCAGCGGCACAGGATGCGCACACGGCTGCGTGACGCTCTGCCCGGGCAAAGGTCATCCGGTCGATGAGCCGGGACGCCCGTGCGGCCAAAGGGGCAAAGGCAGCTTCGTCCAGCGTGCCACCGGCGGCTGCATACTGGTCATAGGTACAGTAATTCAAAAAAATCAGCTCCTTTTAGGCTCCCCTGTTAGGGGAGCTGGCTGCCGTCGGCAGACAGAGAGGTTCGGTCACGCTTTCTTCTTGATGAGGATGGTCTGGGGCTTGGTGACTTTGAAGGCGTAGACCTTGCGGCCCTTGACTGCGGACGCGCCGATGTACTTGCTGGAACCATTGAGATCCTGCACATGGACGGAGACGGCCCACTCGTCGATGAATGCAAACCAGTTGGGGTGGCCAGCGATGTACTCCACACCCTCGCCGAGGGTAGAATCCTCGAAGACGGTAAAGCCTGCGATCCTGCCCACAGCGCCGGTCTGGACGACGGAATCGCCAAGGTCAGATGCCTTGATGAACTCGGGGCTCTTCAGCAGCAGACCATAGATCTCGGGGGAGACCAACAGCCAGCGGCCTTCGGTAGGGACATGGACGGTGGAGAGCTTGGTGCGGGCGTCCACGACGTTGCTGTAGATGGTCTTCTCGGTCAGGGCGGTGGTGGTGCCGAAAGCCGTGCCTGCGGTGGTCAGCTCCGCAGAGCCGTCGGAATCCACCTGCAGCGCCAACGAATAACCGGCACTGTCCAGACGGTCAGCCACCAGATCGTCGGGGACGCTGGCGGCGTCGAAGCCGTCGATGATCTCATTGACGGCCTTGTCCTTGTCGATGTTGACGGTGAGATAGGTGGTGTCGCCGCCAGTCAGCTCTGCGCCGGTCTGCTTGTCGTAGTCATTCACGGCGACTTCGGTGTCACGGACGGGGACTTTGACGGAACCGGCCTTGGGGCTGCCCTCATAGCGGTTGTTGCAGATAACGCCGACCTTCTTGACCAGCGTCGCCCGGAGCTTGAGGTCAACCAGCTTGGAATAACGAACCTGTGCTTCGTGTGCCATAATATTTCCTTTCTATCAGTCGATTTTGATGCCGGGGTTCATTGCCTTGAAGGCTGCGGTGACAGCATCGGTGTCACCGGTGGGCGGAGTGCCGTGCTCTGCACCGCTGGAAACGTGGACGCTGCCGCCCTCTGTGGCCTCGCCGAAAGCCCAGGGGTTAGCCTTTGCGGCTTCTTCCAGCGCCTTGTCGATGTCGGTGGTGCGGTCTTTGGAGGACTTGAGGGCCTCCATGTCCAGCAGGGCGCGGACGGCCTTGACGCTGCGGCCCTTCTTTCCCATGATGGCGGTGTTCAGAGCCGAGTCGAAGGCGAAGCCGTCTGCCTGTGCCTGCATATCGCCCCGGAGCTTGGTCAACTCGGCCTCGTACTCGTCCGGGGTCTTCTTGCCGTCAAAGGCTTTCAGGCCGTCCTGCGCGGTCTTGAGCTGGGCCTGTGCGTTTTCGAACTGGGTCTTGAACTGTTCGGCGACGGTCTTTTCGCGGTTGATGTCAGCGCCGTTTTCGCTCATCAGCCAGTTGAGCTGTTCATCGGTGATGCCGGGAATCTTTGCCTTTACGTCTTCACGCTTCATAAGTAAACCCCTTTCTTTGGGTGAAACTACGGTTTTGTAACGCGGTTCGCCTTCCGCATGTTGCTGGGCAGGGTACGCGCTGCCCGCCGCGATGGTGCCGTCTGCCGGAATCGAACCGGCGGCCTGCTGCTTACGAGGCAGCTGCTCTGACCAATATGAGCGAATACGGCATGAAAAAAGCGCCCCTGCCCGGATGGGCAAAGACGCTCGCGGTATTTGGTTGTTAGTCCCAGTCAGCATAGTGCTGACACTTGAGACAGCTTTTGTGGGCTTCATCCCAGCTGCAAGGCGGCTTATCGTCGCCCTTCAGGCAAAGAATATCATCGCCGATGTTGGAAATGTCGAAGCACAAGCCGCAGTCGATTTTTCGGTTGTAAATGGGACAAAACCATTCTTCAAGCTTCACATCATCACTAATGCGGAATTCCATGCTTTTTGACCACCTCCATCAATTTCTTTCCGCCCTCATCCAGCGGGCCGATGCTGGATACATTGCCATCTTGTCCGATGGCGACAAAGCCCAGCTCAGAGTAATAACAGGTCTGTGTACCGTTTCGCTGGGACATTGCGACCTTAGAGGAGCGGATAATGCGTTCGGCATCCATTGGCCCCATACCGCGTTCAGCCCAGCGCTGCAAGACGTGGTCGCTTGCAAAATTTATCTCATTTGGAGCAGACGGGGATTCAATAAGCCGACCTTTCGCCTTTATTGTACCAGCTTCCCGCATTTGCTGCAACTCAGTATTTGCAGCATTGAACCGCTCCTGTTTCCGGGCCGCGTAGCTGGCCTTGCTGCCCTCGCTCCGCCCGAACCCATGCACGCTTGTCCGGGCGCTGTCCACTCTGCCGCCGGTGGCCCGGGTGAAGGCGGCCAGCTCCTGCCGGGCCTGCCTCAGCTTCACGGCGCTGGCCGCGGTGTCAGCCCCGGCGGCGTCCTCGGCCAGATACCGCCGCTTCCACTTGCGGACGGCCCGCTCCCGAGCGCGCTGCATCTGGCTGATCTCGTACCGGGTGTACCTGCAGCCGTTGTACTCGATGTCCCGGGCGTTGAGGGCTTCAAGGCTTTCCTGCGTCCACGCGGGCGGGCTTCCCAGCTCCGGGAACACCACGAAGAAGGTGTGACGGCTCCTAACAGTTCCAACCACATAAACCTGCACCTGTTCCATATCCTGTGCTGGATATAAAATCGGGATAGTCAAAATTGTCAGAACTCACTGCATCACCCCCTACAACAAAAAGAGCACCCTTGCGGATGCTCTCTCAGCTATTCAGTTTTTATTACAAATTACTTGCGGCGGTATTCACCAAAATATTTGATTTCGGCTTCTTCTCTAGCTTTTATAGCGTCATCTAAATTTTGAAAATACCCAAGATTTTTACGGTTACCATTAAGTGTTATATAAGAATTCCATTTTTTCTTATGGGAATCGAATGAAACACCATTGCGGCCGCTTGAAGTTGCTTTTTCACGAACCTGATTTTTACAGTTTTTCTCTTGAGGAATAACGCGAATGTTTTTCCGTTGGTTATTAAGCTTGTTCCCATCAATATGATCTCGAACCAATCCGCGAGGGCAATCTGGAAAAGCTGTGACATGGAATAAAATACACTTTTTTGCGCCATAATCTTTGGATGCGGCATAGCCGAGTGTGTTTTCGTACCAGCAGTAATTTTTTAACTTTTCCCAAATGTCGGAATCAACAAGCATTTCCTTTTCGGTATTAGACATCTTTACATAAACGATACCGCCAACGGTACGAAATGTGTTGAATTTTTTGTTTGCCTTAGAGGTTCGTTCCCTTTGTAGACAGCCGCAGGATTGAGTGTGACCACTTCTTAATTTGGAACCGGCAACAATCGCGGTCTTGCCACAGTCACACTGACATAGCCAAAAGGTGCCTTCTCGGCCATGGTTCGGTGCACGTTCTTTAACAACGAGCCTTCCGAACCGCTGACCAGTCAAATCAATGTATCTTGACATCAGCGGGCACCACCTTTCCGTGCGGCCTTCTCCATGCGGCGGCCTTTGGCAATGCCCAGCAGGAACATATCGATGCCGAATGCATAGACATCGGAAGGATGCTGCTCATAGACAGCATTGATTTCACGCGCAAACAGACGATTGTTATTGTTTTGCTCACGCTCTTTTTTGATCATGTGGAGTGCGGATTCTGCTTTGGTCATGATTTTTACCTCTTATTCTCTTGTAAGAGGTGTTGCCGAATGGTATAATGGATTTACCAGATGGCAAGTCCTCTGGTGTCTTATAAGGCATTCGCTTCGCTGTGGTAGGTGGGAGCGAGTGCCTTATTTCTTTTCAATGGACTTTTCTACAAGGTCAATCCCTTTGCGGACAACATCACTTTTGGATACGTTGAGCTTAGCAGCGCACTGCTCAAGTTTTTGGCAGTAGGCATCATCTAATCGTACCCGAAGCATGGTGTCTTTGGGAGATTCACTTTTAGGGCGTCCAAGAGTAGGCGACATATTCATCACCTCTTTTTTGTCGCTACAAATAATATATGCTTGTAGCGACAAAAAGTCAAGACCTTACACACCGTAAAATCCATTCAGCGCATAAATTTTTCCTTGCCATTCTGCATGGCTGGGTCTGGCTCCACCATGCGCTGTTACTTGAACGTAGCGAACGCCCATCTGCCGCGCACGTTCTAACTGCAATTTTGCGCAGGTTTGATTTACCCCCGTGAGAACACATCTTCTTGCCGCCACCTCCAGCGTGTCCCTGTGGCCGCTGGGGTAGGTGACGTAGGGCATGGAGTCGGCAAGGCCGTCCACAGCACGCTTGACGGCGCTCTTGTAGTCGAACGCGCCGCTGCTCACTTGGAGCCACGCTCTGTCCAGCGCCTGCTCGAAAGCCCCGGAGACGGTATTGGCCGTGGTGGCGGTGAGGTTGGAGAAGCTGCCTGCCGTCTGCCGATAGCCCGCGTTGAGCAGGTTCTGGAGCGGGACGGACTCTTCAAGTGGTGGGGCCTCATTTTTATAGTTGAAGTAGATCTCATCCTCGGCTTCCAGTGCGGCGGTCGCGGCCTCCTGCATCAGGCGGCGTATCTCGGCCTCGCTCTTGCCGGTATACCGGGCCAGAAGCTTCACCACATCCTTGCGGACGGCCTCGGTCTGCTGGTAGCGCCAGAGCTGCCAGTTCGCCGTCGGCGTCAGGGTGTCCATCCTGCCGATGCGCCTGGCCACGTCCCGGAGAATCGTATCCTCCACCTCCTGCCAGAGGGCCACGAGGGCGTCCGGGGCGTGGTCGAGGTAGTCCGGGGCCAGCATCAGGCACCCCCGCCGAAGGTCAGCTCAGGCTGGCGGTTTTCGTCTTTGGCTTCCTGCGCCAGTCTGCGGGCATCCTCTTCGGAGATGCCGTACCGGGCCGAGAGGTACTTGTAGCGGGGCAGCAAGCCGCTGAGGGCGTCGTCCCTCATCTGGGTCATCCGCGTCTCAGCGTCGGTGATATAACTGTCGTCCCAGTTCACCGAGATGGGAGTGTCGGGGACGACTGCGGCCTTCTGCAGGTCCTTCGCGGCCCAGAGGATGGCCCGGATGATGGCGATCAGCGCGCCTTCAATGGGTATCTGGTTCTTGTTGGCGCTGGCTACGAGATCCTGTCGGCTGCCGTTGTACTCGGTGGCTGTGGTAACTTTGCCATTCTCGAAATCGTACCGGTGACAGCCCAGCCCGCACTTGAAGGAGAAAAGGTTGAGCATATCCTGCACGGCCCGGTGATTCTGCTCCACGCGGAGGTCGGGGTTGTACTCGTGGTATTCGCTGGACTGGTCGAGGCTGCTTTCCTTGCCGGGCAGATGCACAAACTGGCTCACAACATCGTCGTCCGGCGGGATGGAGTGCTCCACGCCCTTATCGTCCACCACCTTGCGGCAGATGTCGGCACTGTAGAATATTTTCTTGTGGCCGAGGCGGATGTCCTCGCGGTAGTTGTCAAAGGCAAGGTCCACGCCCTGCGCCTCTTCCAGCGCCTCGGCAAAGACGCTCATGCCCAGCCCGCTGCCGCCATCGATGTTCTTGACAGCTCCCGGGCTGAACAGTGCAAACCAGGGCGGGGAGCCCTCTACCGTGACGCTTTCCACCGTGCCTTCCGGGGGCTTCTCGACCGGAGAAAATATCGGTGAGCCGGATGCGGAGTCAGTGACGCGGAACCATTCGTTGCGGATGGTGCGCTTCTTTTCGTTGCCGGTGTGAGTCTGTAAGTAAATGGCAGGCTTGCCGTCCATCAGACACTCGGAGACAAAGGCCGCTTCGGTCACGACGCCCCGCTCCACCCCCAGGGGGAGGATGCAGGGGGCCGGGTCGTAGTCCAGTTTGAGTCGGACGTCCGGGCTGGGGACTGCCTTGCCGTTCACGACGGTCATATTTTCGACGCTCAGGACAAAAGCGCCTGTGCCGGACCAGAATGCTTTCTCGACCAGCGCGTTGGCGTTCGTCCAGAAATGCAGGTCGCGGAGCAGTCCGCCCACCTGCTGCTCATCGTCGCCCAGCAGATACCGGGCGGTGGCTGCGTCCGTGATCTGGAAAGCAGTGCGGTCATTCAGCAGCAGATTCGCCCAGTCCTCGCAGACCCGCTTGCACATCCGCAGGGAGGCAATGGTACGCTTTTTGGTGCCGTTGGCATACTCGGCGGCGCGGGTATGAACGCCGGGTACGTTGCCTTTCCACCATTGCCGCCATGTCTCGATCTGGCTGTAGTAATCGGCATCCAGCTTCCACCCGCGCGTCTTATGCAGATGATCCAGAAAATCGGTGATGTTCATGTGTTCGTCAACCTCTTGAAATCGCGCTCGATGGTGTACTCATAGGCGTCCAGTGTGTCGATGTCGGTGCTGCCGTCGTCGAGGCGCTCATCTACGCCGGGATGTTTGCCGCTGTAAAGAGCGGTAGCAAGGGCATCCCGCAGGGTAGAAGCCTCGGGCATGAGCCAGAACCGTCCGCCGCCCATCAGGATGCAGGTGAGCCGGATGCGGTCGGTGATCTTTATCTTGGCACTGTTCTCCACCCGGTCGGCCAGCCAGGAGAGCTTGCAGCGGCGCAGGCGGGAACGAATATGGTTTATCAGGGTCTGCTCGGCGGAATCGCAGAAGATGTACTGGATCTCCCCATACCGGGCAAAGACCGCGATGCAGAACTCGATGAGCTTGTCGGCCAGAAAGTCGGCATCCTGCGCCACCGGGTCGATGCGATGGGACGCCAGCCCCACCACACCAGACCAGCCTGGGAGAATGGCCGTCGCCACAAAGGCGTGCTTCGAACCGTTGCCGCCGAAGTCCACGCCAATGCGGATCCGCCACGGGTGCAGCTGTTTCTCGGCGGGCCAGAAAAAACGCCCATCCCCGGCGGCGAGGCTGTCGGCCAACAGGCGGTAGATAACGCCGTTGGCCGCCATCCACTGCCCGAGGATGAAGCGGTTATAATAGACGGTGCCGGCATACTCTTTTTTCAGGTCGGCCACGAACTGGGCCGGGAGAGTCGGATTGTCGTCGATGGTGTAGGCCTGACAATAGATGTCCGCGTCGCTGTCGAGGAATTTCTTGAACCAGTGGGAGGGGCTTTCCGGGTTGCAGGTGCCGTCGAAATGGCTGTGGGGGCAGGACAGGCGGCTTTTGAGCATCTGGAACACGCCCTCGTCCCAGGTGGTGATCTCGTCACCGTAGGCGTACTCGAAAGCCGCGCCCTGGATGCGGGCAATGTGCTTTTTATTGTCGGCACCGAGGACATAGACCTTGCGGCCGAAGAGCTGCACGATGTTGCCGGAGGCCGAGGTGCGGACGACGCCCACCAGCTCCGGCCCCCAGAGACCGCGCATAGGCTCCAGCACGTTGCGTTCCAGTGTGCCGAGGGTATTGCCCAGCATGACCAGCAGGCCCTCGCCCCGGGCCGCGCAGATCCGCTTCGGGATGGTAACGGCGCAGTCAAGATAGGTCTTTCCGGAGCGGGTGGCTCCGGTCTTGACGTTCCAGCGGTGGGAACAGTTGCGCAGGTACTCCTGCTGAAACTCAGTCAATGGCACTGTCTACACCTCCCAGCAGCTCCTTCGCCTTCGCCAGAGCATCGGCGGCGGGGTCTTTCTCGGAAGTGTCTTTGTACATCCCGAGGTGTTTGCCCAGCAGGTCGAGCGCGCGGAGCTTGTCGGCCAGCTTCACTTCCTGCTCAAGCCCATCCTCGCCGAACGTCTTGACCTTGACTGACTGCACAGCGGCAAGGTCATCGTGGCGGGCATCGGATTTGAGAGAGGCGGTCTTGGGGTCGATGAGGTCAGCGGCGTTGACGAATGCAATCTTTGCCAGCTCGCGCACCACCCGGTCAGTAGATACACCGGTGCGGCGACTCTGCTCAGCCTGAAGCTGGGCGATGAGCTTCTGAACTCCAACATTCTCCAACAATCGCGGCCCCACGGTCTTGGCACTTGCTGGGGAATATCCGGCGCGGATGGCTGCTTGGGTCGCATTCAAATCGACCATGTATTCTTCGCAGAATCGTGCCTGCTTGTCGGTCATCCTCACCACCTCTCCGGTGCAAAAGTAAAGCATAAAAAATCCCCGCACATTTCTGTGCAGGGTGATTGACGCACATCCGGTGGGGTATCCTTGAACCCACTGCGGATTCCGGGGCCTCCGGTGGTGTGCCGGACTCTCACGGGGAGAAGGAGGGACTCCCATCCGGCACGCCAGCCCCAAGCGGTTTTGCAGGCCATGCGTCAGGCGGTTGCTGCGGCGGGGCGCAGCGTCATGGTGCCGCCCTTGGAATCGAACCGGCCGTGTCTGGTCACACGCGCCGCGCACCAAATTGCGCTCAGGCGGCATAATAGAAGCAGCCTGCACACCATGCGGTCAAGCGTCAAGGAGGACATGGTGCGGAGGCTGCGTGTATCGGGTGGCCTTTCCGGCTCTGCCGATGGTATCATTTTACACCGGAAGAGAGTGAACGCACAATGAACGGATACTGCACAGTTTCAGAGCTTCAGGTGTTCAATGGCCCGGCGGCGCAGGGCGAAAATGCCACGGGAAGTGAAATTCATGTCTGCGGCTACCTGCTCCCATTTCAGGCAGTCCAGATAGTATTTGCGAAGAGCGCAGTATTCGGCGGAGTCCAGCTGCACAAGCACGGCATCGATCTCCGCAAACAGAGCATCACAGACGGCCAGCTGCGCGTAGGCACGGCGTTCGGCTTCTTCTTCACGCTCTACTGCCCGGGCGAGGCTCTGCCCATCCTTGCTGCCGCCCGGCGCAGCGCTGAGGTTCTGGGTGATGTGCCGGGTGGCTTCCTGCGCCTCTGCCAGCCGGTAGGAGAGCCGCTGGTAGAGCTTTTCGGCTTCCCGATAGCGGGAGAGCCAGCTTATCTTTTCCTCGTAGGTCATGCCAGCTCCTCCATCTTGTGCAAATCGATTTTGTCAAGGCTGCTATGCTGCACGATGGAATTTGCGGTATGTACAACTCTGGTCATCCCAAAAAGTATTTCAGAATCGCATTCCGACTCTTTTGCAACCTTGCACAAGATATTGTTGAGTGCAATGAGTTCCAGACCGCTCAGCTCTACCGTGGCAGAGCCAGCGTCCTTCTTTACATCATCGCGCCGATTCAATGATTGGATTCGCATTTGTTTACTCCTTCTGCATGAAACATATCGGTCTGAGCCGTGTATGCCTTGTAGCGTTCTTTCTGCAGGAGGAAATACTCCTGCGAAATTTCAAACCCGGTGAAGTACAAGCCAGCATCATAGGCGGCAATCCGACTACTGCCGCTTCCAACATGAGTGTCAAGAATCATCTGTCCCGGCTTGGCATATTTCTGAAAAATCCAGCTATACAATGCTACCGGTTTCTGAGTCGGGTGGATGCGCTTTTCATTCAGAATTTTGTTCCCCTGCTGGATATGTCCCTCGCGAATGCTTTTGCCCTGCATCATGCCGTTCCACATATACCGGAACAGGCGGACAGAATCAAACAGGTCGGTTGCAGCAATTTCGCAGTCAGAAAACGAAGTCCCGCCGTTGCACTTGTCCCAAACGATTCTGCCGGGTGCAAAGTGATAGTCGAAGTAGTTGCAGCCCCATATGATGTAGTGCTTGCTCACACGAAGCAGCTCGTTGAAGTAATCTTTTCCGGGAACATCCCATTTCGGGGTGATAGGATAGTCGCGGTGTACGCCAGTTTTACTGACACGTGAGCCATAATACCCTCGGTGTTCCGGCCCGCTGAAATATGGTGGATCTACCACAGCAAGGTCAAAAAGCTTATCAGGAAAAGCTTTCATTCCCTCCATGCAGTCCAGATTGAAGCAGATGCTTGGTTCTGATTTATGAGCTTCCATCATCACACTCAGATGCTCCTTTCTTTTTCAACGGTCGCCTCCGCCCAGCATTCTTGAGAAAATCGTTCCCGCTCGGCTCGGTACGGTCAACCCGGAGATTCCGTCCGCTGCTGATGGGGTGAAGCCTGCGGTACTCTTCCACAGACCTGCACCCCTGCGCCTCGGTCTCTTCCAGTGCTTTACGGACATACACCCAGCTGTAGGCACCGAGGTCGGCACACCTGCTGATGATGGCCAGCACCAGCTCTTCTCCCAGCCGGTCAGCATATCCGGTCAGTTGGGCTTTCCCTTGGGTGCTCAGCTTGCAGATACGCTGCTCGAACTCCATGACTACGGGGGATGTCGTCTTCGTCGGAGTCGGCTCGGGCGTCGCGCACGCAGACGACGACTGTCTTGTTTTCTTTGTTATCTTTGTTAAGTCTTGGTTAGGAGTTGGTTGATTGCTGGTTGATTGCTTGGTTGAGCCAATAATTTCAGTGTAATTATTTATCGCGATAACGCTGTATCTTGGCCCTGTTTTGCTGGTTATACAGTTGGTTGACTGCAAATGCATAAGTGCCGTCCGAACGGATTGTTCAGACATTCTGAGCTGTTTTGCCAGCTTTGCGCGGCTCGTGACCAGCTCACCGGGGTGGATGGTGATGCCCTGCCACTGCTTTTCCTGCCAGTTTGAGGTGAGCAGCAGGTGGATGAACAGCCGGGCAGTGTTGGGCTCCGAATACCATTCCCAGTCGGTCAGGCCGCGCGGGATGGCAACGAAGCCGCGAGAAGGGTCAATGCCCACGGCCTGACCTCCTTTCGAATGGAATGCCCGTATCGCCAGATAGCACAGCGGCAGCGGTTAGAAGGGGAGGTCGTCACTGTCATCAATGATGGAAAAGCCATCAGAATCGTGTGCTTCTGCGTCGGGGACAGCGACCGGCTGACCATCGGGTGATTTGCGTTCGGCGCGATAGCTCTGGCTGGCAAAACTGGTCTGTTGGGCCTGCGGAGCGCTCTGTGCGGCCTTTGCTTCCTGAACATGATTTGCTGCCTGCTGGTCAAAATCCTTCACGACAGCCCGCTCTGCGGCCTTACTGCCGCAGAAGCTCACGTTACTGGCGACGACCTCAACTTTGGCGCGGTTGTTGCCGTTCTTGTCCTGGTACGAGGTCGTCTGCAAGCTGCCTTCGATGGCGATCATGCTGCCCTTCTGGAAATACTTACAGACGAACTCGGCGGTCTGCCGCCACGCGGTGACGTCGATAAAATCGGCCTTGCGCTCTTCGCCCTGCCGGGCAAAGCTGCGGTCAACTGCGATGCGGAAGCTGCACACATTGATGCCGCTCGGGGTGGTCTTCAATTCCGGTTCGTAGACCAGACGGCCCATCAGCGCAACAACATTAAGCATGGGTCGCACCCTCTTCCTCGGCGTCGCCAGCGCCTACCTCGTAGTCGATGTTGGCGCCCATCAGGACCTCCGGACACTCGGCGCGGGCAAAGTAAGCGGCGGCGCGGTACTTGAGCATCATTTCGGTCATTTTGGGCCAGTAGCTGCCATTCTTGTTCCACCACCCGGCATCCTTTGCTATCTTGACCGTGACTTTCGGACCTTCGACCTTTTCGCCGGTGAGCTTGTCCACGCCGATCAGGCGGCAGCCCCAGTTGTCGGTGCCTTCTTCGCCCTCCATGCGGTAGCGGGTGCGGCCTGCAAACTGGCCGCTGTTGTCGATGAGGGCCTTGCAGCTCTTGCCGCTCCATGTGGGCATACCATGGACGACGTAAAGGTTCTGCATGACGAAGAGGTGAGAAACGCCCATGCGAAGGGCCATCTCGCAGGCGATGGCACACGCACCGGGATTGCCGGTGTAGGTCTGGGGCAAGAAACCCTCGGGAAGCTGCGCCATCGCGGCGGCTTTGGACTTTGCAAGCATCCAGTTGCGCTCGTCAATGGTCAGTCCCTGAACCTTTTCGGCGTAGCTCTGACGCTGCGGAGGCTGAGCGGGTGCAGTGGGTGCAACAGGCGCAGGCGCCTCGACACTCTGGACGACAGCTGCATTCTGGTTGAGCATCTCGATAGGAGTCTGGTTTTTCTCAGGCATGATGAATTTCCTCCTCGGTAAATTTAATATCGATGATATTTGCATAACGCTTGATGGCGTCAAGCTCGGATTTGGTGCAACGGAAGACGAGCTTCCGGTCCCGGGGTTCTTCTTGGCGAGTGAAACGGGCAAAGAAATCGTCATCGTACTCGTCCGGTGTGTAACCATCGCCGTAGCCAACGCTTGGTTTGACGAGGCTGATGGCGTAGGAATTCTGTGCCGGGCCTTTGTAGTTGTCCGGCATCCCACGAATGACAGCTTCCCGTAGCATGGTGCGGTACTCGGTCATGTAACAAAAATCTATGGATTCATACGGCTCAGGCATGATTTCTTCGCCGGCGGCGGCGTGGACGATGTCAATGAGGCACATGAGCTCACCGACCCGGCGATAAATCGAGTCGATTGTGCGGCGTGTCTCCTGACTGCCTAGCTGATGGCTGCGGGCGAAGCCGGTGAACAGAGCCACAGCATAGTTGACGTCGCTGGTGAGCTTGTTGCCGGTGCTGATGAGTCGGAACAGCACATTGTCGTTCCCGACGTACTGGAAAATGCCCTCGGCCTTGTTGGACAGGTCTTTGATTCGCGCTCTGCGGGCAAGCTGATTACTCATCTTCTCCACCTCCGTCATATTCCGGCGGCTGACGGCAGAGCCGGGCCGCTTCCTCACGGATGCTGTTCAAGGTTTCACATAAGCTGGCAAAGGTCGTTTCCAAGTCCTCGCCGACCAGGCGGGAGTAACTGCCCTTTCCGGTGTCCCATGCACGGCGGCAGGAGAAGGCGATGCTATTGGCGTTTTCGAAATCTGCCTGTGCAGCGTCGCTGATTTTGGAGTGGAGGGCCGCTACCTGCTTTTTCAGGCTGGCGTTGTCCTTGGCCAGTTCGGCATTCCGGGCATCTGCAAGACTCCAAGCCTTTTCTGCTGCCCGGCGGTCAACTTCTTCTTCGTCGATGACGCCCACGATGGGCTGGTGCTTCAGGGCCTCTTCTGCGTCGTTTGCCCGCTGCGACATCTGAGCGCACTGCTCTTGTAACCCATCAATGTCGGCGTGGGCGGCTTCCAGATGGCTCTCGGCGGTTTTGGCCCGCTGCATCGCCTTGGTCTGCATCTTCCATGCTTCCTCTTCCCGGGCCTCAGCGGCGTCTAACTGGCTTTTGAGCTGAGCGTTTTGTTCGGTCAGACTTTTAATGTCAGCATTTGCGGCTTCCAGCTGAGCATTTGCGGTATTCATTGCGTCCCGCGACTCCTGCTCCTGAATGCAGGCGCTCTTCAATCTGGCCTGCGTTTCGTTCAGCTTGTACTCTTTGGCCTTGAGCTGGGCCAGCAGCTCCTGCACCCGCTGGCTGTCTCCGGCGGCTTCGACCAGCTGCCCAGCACACCCGCTGCGGGCGATGAGGTTCAGGTCTTTGCGGGTCAGCTCGGGCAGCTGTTTTAATTGTTCAATCGTTGAACCATTAAAAGATTCTCCGGTCTGCACCATATTCCATGCACCCGACTTGCTCATACCCTTGCTCTCATACCACTTTGTCCATGTACCGCCGCCATACCGGCCGGCCTTAGCGGTCAGAGCGTGGATTCGGGCGAGGTAGATGCAGGAAATCAGGTATTCGTCCTGCGCCGCTCCGTAATGCAAATCAAACTGCTGGTCGGCTTCGGTGGCCTGCTGGGACAGCTCCCCCAATGGAGAGAAGTCAAAGGTGGGGACGGCTGCGGATGCAAAAGAAGTCTCCGCAGGAACAACAGGGGCCGATGCGCTGCTCTGCGGGGACAGCGCGGGGGTCAAGCCGTTTGCAGCCGCCTCGCTCGCCGAGGTGGTCGGTGTTGCCGCCGCCGAACTGCTGGCAGCAGGGCTTGTCATGGTCGCAGCAGCATCCGCAGTCGGGGCAGGTGTACATGAGAAAATCTCCTTTGCTTTTTTGATGTCGGCCAGGATCTTTTCCATTTCCTGCTGCGGTGTCATGTCCTTGCGGCTGCCATTCGGAGTAAAGAACTGACCAAGCAGCTCTCTTTTTGCGGCAACGCCTTTCAGATTCTGGGTGCAGGTGATGGTCAGGCAGTAACGGCCATCAGATCCATAGTCCGATGCACGAATATCTTTGGAAAACGAGCCAAAAATCTCTCTGTCCGGATAAGTGTCTTTGATCCATGCGGAGACCTGAGACAGAAAGTCGAAGTCCAGACTATGCACTCGACAAGTGCATTTATCCTTGATAGAGCCAGCGAACTCTGACGCATAGGTGAGGGTCTTGCTCATCCGGCATTCGTAGCCCTGAGTCTCCCGGCTGACAGTTCTAGCACTTTCATCCCATTGATAGTTTCCGTATGGCATGGCGTAGGGGCATCCCCAGCACTCATGGCCGGGTGCATAGCCGGATAGGCGGTTGCCAGTGGTACTGGCATCGGTGGATTTCTTCACTCGCCGTCCGCATTTGCAGATATAGGTAGTCACACTCTCACCTCCGTGTCCTTCAGGCGGTCCAGCATCTCGGCCTGCAGGTCTTTGTTCAGGGGCTGGAAGCGGTTATTTCGCCAGCCGTAGCAGAGGATAGTGCCATAGATGGGCTGGCCGCGATAAGTACGGTTCAGGCTCTTGCCATAGATACCGTACACCAGCACCGCAGGGGTGCGGGGCAGAACTTTCTGCTCGCAGGGACACTGCAAAAGCGCTTCCATGCCCTGCAGCGTGTCCGGCAGGGTAGTCACGACCGGGTCTTTGCCCGGCTCGATAAGAATACCTTTCATCTCTTGTAAAAACCTCTAAAGTGTGTTATTCTTCGGGGTGATGGGGCGTTCAAACTCATCATCCCTTTGCAGGCTCGCCGGTGTTCCAGCACCAGCGGGCTTTTTGTTTACTCGTCATGTGCTTCACTCCAGCACAAGGCTCTTGATATACGGCAGCCAGTCACGCCAGCATGGCTTGGAAAGACTGCGGTTGACAGCGTAGTAATAGGCTGCATTGCTGATTTTGGAAGAGCCTTTCAACCGCTGCTCTTTGACCATGTGGTTCACCTGATTGCGGGACAGGCCCATGCCCATCAGGAGCTTTTTCATGCGCTTGGTCTTCATGCGTCCCTCCGGTTCTGCCGGTACTGCGGCTCTTCGGTGCGGGCGTGGCTGCGGTCGATGTACTTGCGGCGCTGAGCCTCGCGCTCTGCGGCATGGTCGCCCAGCCGGGCAAAGAACAACGCCAGCAACAGCAGTACCATCGCGGTGATGAAGTCGGTGTCGGAGATGACGCCGAGGGCTTCGATGCTGCCTGCAAAGCCCAGTGCATACAGCATCCCGACGGCACCGCTGGCCACGGCCAGCCAGTACCAGACGCCAGATTTGATCCTCATGCGGATGCCTCCTTTTTATTTCTGCGGCACACCCAGCTGCACCAGCAGGGCGGGGACGTTGATCATGATGCACCGGCCACTCTTGATGTGAGGAATGGTGCCTTTATCGAGCTCTTTGCGCAGGTAGTATTCCGAAAGCCCGGTGGCCCGGGCAGCATCACGGACATTCATGAATGGGGTAGAAGGGACGGGAGGAGTATGCTTCCTCATAGCGGTCACTCCTTTTTCTCAGTGGTAAAGATGTCGGCCATGATCTGGTCGAACGCGGTCTCGATCACAGGCACGTCGATTGCCGTTTCCTGTGCGGAAAGCCGAGCCATGATCTCTTCTGGCGTGAGTCCGATGTCCTCATACCGGCCAAGGCGCTGCACAAGATCTTCTTTCTTGGACGGGCTCCAATAGCCGGTCTTGATGCCATTGCAGCGTGGGTTTGTCAGTCGTTCCATGCGCCGTCCTCCATTTCAAGCTCCCATTCGTCGCAGATAGTCCTGCATACCGACTTGGGAAAACCAATCAAATCTTCGCCGCGTCCGGCCATCAGGGCAGCGTTACCGACGATCGCGGACCTGTCACCAAAAATATACAGGCTCGATGCACGCGGGTTATCCGGTAGCTGATGCAGCAGTCCTTCCTCGTTGACGATCAGGTGGATGCACTCCACCGGCTCCCGCGCCCAGGTGGGGTCCAAGCTGCTTTCGGTCACCTCGATAAAGCCGCCTACCAGCTGCTGCAAGGTGCTCAATTTGCAGATGTCGCCATTGTCGCAGGGCACCAGCCTGCACGGCCCATCTGCCGGGATGAAAATAATATAGCGTTCCATGATGTATCTCCTTGTTTGATGTGCCTTTTTGCGGTAAAGTGGCTTCCATGATCATTTCTTTAATAAAATAACGACCAGTGCCAGAATTTGGATGCTCAGGGCGAATATCTGAATCGTCAAAGGGTTTTTCATAGTTGCTCGCCTTTCTGCCCAGTGTTCCGTGGCTGACGGTTCGCTGGGCTTTTTGTTGTTGTTCATGTGGTTCACCTCCTTTGAAAACGTAACTTGTTAAGTTACTTAATGGCCGAAAAATACAGCCTGCGGATTGTCGATGCTCAAAAGCTCCACAATCTTTGAGGCCTCATCCGTGCCAAAAACACGTTTTTTGAGCTTGCGGGTTAAGGTTTGCTCCGAAATTCCGAGTTCCTGAGCCAACATTTTTTGGGTGTAGCCAGCCTTGACCATGTACGACTTGAGTAAATTGACGTTTACCACACTTTCACCTCCAAACTGCCTCCTTGTAACTTGTGAGGTCACAAGTATAATAGCATCATATTTGTAACCTGTCAAGTTATTTTTGATAATTGAATTAAAAATATTGTAAACTGCCGGTTTATCTGCTATACTATAGACATTAAAGGAGGTGCTCATGGTGACTGTAGGTGATCGTATTCGACAGGTACGTCAAGAGCAAGATGTAACCCAGCAGGAGCTTGCCGATTACATCGGCGTATCGAAGCAGGCAGTATATAAGTATGAAAATAATATTGTAACCAATATACCGACAGACAAAGTTGACGCCATCGCCAAACGGCTGAAAGTGTCTCCCGCCTACTTGATGGGCTGGGAAGAGCAGCCCACTTCCAAATCTACCTCTCCCACCCCCATCCCGCCGGGCTTTGAGCCGATGCCGAAGATGAAGAAGATCCCCCTGATCGGCAGCATAGCCTGCGGCGACCCCATTACAGCAGAGCAGAACATTGAAAAGATGGTGGACGTGCCGGAGAACATCCGGTGCGACTTTTCCCTGACCTGCCACGGTGACAGCATGGTGGATGCCGGTATCCACGATAAAGATGTGGTGTATATCCGTATACAGCCGGTGGTAGAGAACGGAGAGATCGCGGCGGTGCGCATTGATGGCGAAGCCACCCTCAAGCGGGTATATTACAACCCCGGAACGCTGACCCTGATGCCCGCAAACCCGGCTTATGCGCCCATGGTCTACACCGGCTCCCAGCTGGAAGAGGTGCACATTGAGGGCAAGGCCGTGGGCTGGACGCACTGGGTGGGGTGAAAAAATCGCTCGCCGGTGCGGATTGCAGGATTGGTTGTGGAGTGCTGGAAGGTGTTCCGATAAAATGACGAGGAGGAATTGTAAAATGTCTTTATTTGGCAAAAAGGAAAAGGAAGAAATTGCGCGGCTGAATGCGGAAATGCAGAGCCTGCGGGACGCAATGCCATCCGAGAGCCGCACACTGGACGACATCAATCGTGAAATCAAAGCTTCGCGTGAAGAACTCGCTCGTGTCCAAGAAAACCTTGAAAGCCGCAACAGCGAGTTGAAAGATGCCTTAGAAGAACTTCAACAGGCAAAAGACCAGCTCATTGAAACGAATGAAGAAGTTCTGATGCAGAGTTTTGGTCTTTATACCCCTCGGTACGCTTTTATGAATGCAGACGAGTATAAGGCGCACCTTTTGGAGATTCGCGCGAAGCAGAAGGACATGATCAAAAATAAAACGGCCGTCAGTGGCAATATGAACTGGACAGTCAATGGAAATGCGTCCAAAGGCAAGAAGATGGTCTCTGATATGCAGAAACTTCTCCTTCGTGCATTCAATTCTGAATGCGATGATGTAATTGAACACGTCAAATACAATAATATCGAAGCCAGTGAAAAGCGTATTACTACCTCTAGGGAAGCAATTTCCAAGCTGGGGACCATTATGGAAGTCAGCATCCAGCCGCAATACTACCGCCTAAAAATCGAGGAACTTCATCTTGCTTTTGAATATGCTCAGAAAAAGCAGCAGGAAAAGGAAGAACAGAAGGAAGCACGTGCCAGAATGCGCGAGGAAGCCAAACTGGCAAAGGAAATTGAGGAGGAACGCAAAAAGCTGGAAAAAGAGCAGCAGCATTACCAGAACGCATTGCAGCGTATCAATGCGCAGCTTGAAGCGGCATCGGATGCTGATCGTGCGGCCATTGAGGAGAAAAAGGCAGAACTCATGGCGCAGCTTGATAAGATCGATAAGGAGTTTGCGGATGTTGATTACCGCGAAGCAAACCAGCGTGCCGGTTATGTGTATGTCATTTCCAACATTGGTGCCTTTGGCGAAAATGTCTACAAAATTGGCATGACACGCCGCCTTGACCCGCAGGATCGTGTGGATGAACTGGGTGATGCATCAGTGCCGTTTAACTTCGATGTACATGCGATGATCTTCTCCAACGATGCCCCCAAACTGGAAGCTGCGCTTCACAACGCCTTTGCTGATCGTAAATTGAATTTTGTTAACCAGCGCCGCGAGTTCTTCAACGTCTCTTTGGACGAAATCAAACAGGTGATTAAGGATAACTATGATAAGTCGGTTGAGTTCGTAGAGCTCGCCCCGGCGGAACAGTATCGTGAATCCCTGAAACTCAAAGAACAGGCAAAACATCAAGCGAATTGAACGATTTTTGAGGATGGATATGAAAGATAAAAAAACTTACAATATGGAATTGCAAACCGGAGAAAAAACAAGCCATAAAGCAGTTAGTCCATATTGGTTTGCGTTTATTCCGGCAGCTGCATTCGCAATTCTGACGATGTATGTTGGTATTTCTGAGAGTATGGCAAGTGGCGCTATTTTGTTTGTTTCGGTTGTTATTGTTTTTTTGATGATATTTGTTCCGATTTCACTGATAATTTTTATCTTGAGAAAAATTATCAGCGCTATTGAAAAGGCGAAACAGTAAAAAAGCCCACCCATGCTGGAACATGGGCGGGCAGCAATGAAAAACGCCCCCGGTGCTGGTAACACCGAGAGCGTTTATAGAGTGGCTTGCCCCAGAGGGTACAATCCAACATGAACACCTGTATTGTACCACCTCCGGGCGGGCTTGTCAAAGTGTACCCATATGGAGGTGTATTTTTATGGCGAGTTTCAAGGAGAAACTTGACAAAAACGGAAACCGCATCTACGAGGTGCAGGCCAGCAATGGGCGAGGGCGGCGTGTCTGGCGCATCTTCCGCCCAGAGCCGACATGGAGCAAGCGCACCATTCAGCGGGAGCTACAGAAATTCGCCGCTGAATTGGAGCAGCAGCTGGCGGATGGGGAAGTGCTGACCCGTGAAGAGACTGCGCAAAAGGCCGCTGCGGAAGCCGTAGAGGCGGCCAAAATCAAAACCTTCCGGCAATATGCTGAAGCCGTCTATCTGCCAGAGAAAGCCGCCACGCTGGCGGAAAAGACCCGGGCCAGTTATACCCAGCTGTTGGAGCAGCATGTCTTTCCGGCTCTGGGCCATGTGCTGCTGCCGGAGATCACCCCGGCCATGATAAAGGCGTTACTTTCCAGTCTGTCAGAGGAGCTTGCCTTCGCCAGCGTGACAAAGGTGTATGCTGTACTACATAACCTGTTTAAGGCTGCCTTGCTGGATGATACGATAGACCGGAATCCAATGGACAAGGTGCCGCGCCCCCGGAAGTCGAAGGATGCAGCCCTTCCTACAGAGCACAAGGCTTTTACTGCAGAGGAGACGCGGTATATTCTGCGCTGTCTGGGTGGCGAGCCGCTCAAGTGGCGGGCGTTTATCCTGCTGCTTATCGATACGGGCTGCCGCCGGGGCGAGGCCTGCGGGCTGCAATGGCAGTCGGTGGATTTTGATACCAACACGATCACCATCGAGAGGAATCTACAGTACACCTCCGAGCGGGGCGTGTACGAGACTCTGCCCAAAAACGGCAAGACCCGCGTTGTAGACATCTCGTCTGACGTGGCCGCGCTTTTGCAGGAGCTGCGGCAGAGTCAGCCGGTAACGGTGCGCTGGGTGTTTACGCAGGACGACAGCCCGGAGCCTATGCACCCAGACACTCCAACTCGTTACTTCCAGCGATTTGGCAAACGGTATGGGATAGAGCACTTCCACCCGCACAAGCTGCGCCACACGTCCGCCAGCCTTGCCATCACCAACGGTGCCGACGTGGTAAGCGTCGCCGCACGGCTGGGACACTCTGACAGCAGCACCACGCTGCGGATGTACGCTCATGCCAACGAGGACAGCATCCGCCGGGTCGGTCAGACCGTAAGAGAGGCCTTGAAGCAGCCAGAAAAGAGAAAAGCTTGAATTTGGTTCTGTTTCGTCGTGTCTCTTGATGACTCGTATTCATCCTATAAACAGGATGCTAAAAAGCGCAACTTGACCGCAACAAAAACCGCAACATCCTCGAAAAATCGAAGCAATTAACGAGATTGCACGATACAGCATCAGACAAATAAAATGATTGCATCACGCAATTTATTTGACAATGAAACAACATGACACAACACGTTAGAAGTCCCTTTTATAGCTCGTAATGAGCAGGTCGTCCGTTCGAATCGGATCAGTAGCTCCAAAGTAAAATCCCCGAAAAGTGGCTTCGCGCCTGACTTTTCGGGGATTTTTGTTTGGCTTTATCTGTAAGTAACTACGGAATAGCCAAGTGGCATCGATAAGAACAAAATCATAGCCGAGCTATACTCTTTTGTTGACATGGCTTTACCTGCGTGATACAATGCAGATTGTAAGGGGGGCGAAAACCGATGAACGAACGTATTAAAAAAATTCTTGAAGAGCTTGGATTAAAAAGAATCGACTTTGCAAACAGGTTGCACATTTCACAGCCGTTTGCATCCGAACTTTGTTCTGGTGCTAAATCTCCCAGTGAACGTACAATTAGTGACATCTGCCGCGAATTTGGCGTCAATGAATCATGGCTGCGCACCGGAGAAGGTGAAATGTTCGCAGCGCCAACTGCCGCCAGCGATAAAATTATGGACTTTGCTGCAGAGATTGCACGTAATGACGACAAAGAATTTCGTAAGCGATTGGTTGTCATGTTGGCCGACTTAGAGCCGAAGGACTGGGAACTACTCGAGCGTATAGCAGAAAAGCTGACAACGTAAAAAAGAGGCAGTTTCCCAAAAGGCTCCCTCTAAAGTAGAATGATTGCCTTCTCACCGCAATTCAGATGAGCCTCAGGACTTCAGTAATTAAAGCTTGCATTATCAGCTGGACCTTATCAGGTATAAAAGGAGCAGGGAATATGGATGAATTGTATTTGCGGCTGGCTGCACTGGCCCGGCGATTCGGGGCAAAGCGGCTCGTGCTGTTTGGCTCACGGGCCAGAGGGGACAACCGCCCCAACAGCGACATAGATCTGGCCGTGTACGGGATGCCGCCAGACAACCGAGCAGAATTTTGGATGGAATGCGAAGACCTGCCCACACTGCTGAAATTTGATATTGTCCATATGCAGGACGGGATGAATCCCGCCTTTGTTGCAAACATTGAAAAGGATGGTGTAGAGCTGATGGATAAGCTGCATGAAAAATATAACTATCTTAAGGAAGCTGTGAAGCGGCTGCGTGAGGCATTGGATGATTATAAGAAATACCCGCTGGATTCTGTGCGGGATGGTGCCATCCAGCGCTTTGAGTTTTGCACGGAACTTGCATGGAAAACTATGAGGGAATATCTGCTCGACCAGGGATATACCAATATTAACAGCCCGAAAGAGGTCATCAAGCAGGCTTTTGCTTTCGGCATGATAGAGGATTCGAAAGTGTGGCTGGAGCTGCTGAACGACCGCAATTTGACCAGTCATATTTATGATGAGGCGACTGCAAGAGCGATTTTTGACCGTATCGAAAGCCAATATCTGCCGCTGTTCGATAAGGCACTGGCTTATATGCAGGAGTAACAACAACAAAAATCCCCGAAAAGTGGCTTCGCGCCTGGCTTTTCTGGGATTTTTGTTTGTGTGGAGAAATGCCTTTTGAGGGGAATGTGGGCGGTAATTACCCCCATTTCGCGGAAAGTTTTGAAAAAAGGTGGCTCAAGAGGTGGCGCAAATTTGTCGAGGGCGGTGTAGATGCCCAGCGTGACCGAGATGTCCTTATGGATCCCGGGCAGGGTACGCGTTGTCCGCCGCGATGGCACCGTATGCAGGACTCGAACCTGCGACAGCCGGTTTTGGAGACCGGTGCTCCGCCAAACCGCCATATGCGGTTGAAAAATTTTGTGCAATTTTCATAGTTTTCTTCGCGCTGTTTTGGTGGTACAATAGAGGCAGAATCTAGTGACATTCAGGAGGAGCCGCATGGCAGAAAAGAGCATTGAATTAGACAGCGTAGAGATCGCAGCCGCCGTATTCGGGAACTGTGACCGGAACATCCGTATGCTGGAGAAAGAATTTTCGGTGACGGCGGTGTGCCGCGGTACGATGCTGCGCATTTCGGGCGAACCGGCCAATGTTGCAGCTGCGGCCCGTGCTGTGGAGGGGATGCTTCTCCTTATCGAGAACCATACGCCGCTGGAAGACCAGACGGTGCGCTACTGCCTGAGCCTTGCGCATGATGGTGAGGAAAAGCGTGTCCGGGAGCTGACCGAAGATTTCGTGACGGTGACGGTCAAAGGCCGGCCCATCCGTCCCAAGACCCTGGGCCAGAAAGAGTACCTCAACTCCATCCGGAACAACGCCATCACCTTTGGCGTCGGCCCGGCGGGTACCGGCAAGACCTACCTTGCTGTGGCCATGGCTGTCAAGGCGTTCAAGGCCAAAGATGTCTCCCGCATCGTGCTGACCCGCCCGGCGGTGGAGGCAGGCGAGAAGCTGGGCTTTCTGCCGGGTGACCTGCAGCAGAAGGTAGACCCCTATCTGCGGCCTCTGTACGACGGCCTGTTCGATATGCTGGGCGCAGAGACCTATGAGCGTCTGGTGGAAAAGCAGATCATCGAGGTTGCACCGCTGGCCTATATGCGCGGCCGGACGCTGGACGATTCCTTCATCATCCTCGACGAAGCGCAGAACACCACCCCGGAGCAGATGAAGATGTTCCTCACCCGCCTGGGCTTCGGCTCCAAGATCGTCATCACCGGCGACATCACCCAGATCGACCTGCCCCGGGACACGGTGTCCGGGCTGAAGGAGGCCATGCGGGTGCTGGACGGCGTGGAGGACATCGCCATTGGCAGGCTCAACGAGGCCGACGTGGTGCGCCACGTGATCGTCCAGCGCATCATCAAGGCCTATGAGGAGGACGAAAAGAGGAAGGGAAAGCGATGAACCACGAAATTCTGATCGAGACCGAGGTGGACGGGGCGGAGCCCTATGCCGGGCTGCTGCGCCGGGTGATCCCCGCCGCGCTGGAGGCGGAGGGGGTGTCCTTCCCCTGCGAGGTGGACGTGCTGTTCACCGACGACGAGGGCATCCACGCCATCAATCTGGAGCAGCGGGGCGTGGACCGGCCCACCGACGTGCTCTCCTTCCCCATGTTCCAGCTTACCCCCGGCGCACCGCCCACCCTGGACGACGTGGAGGCCGACCCTGGCACCGGACTGGTCCCTCTGGGGGACATGGTGCTCTCCCTGGAGCGGGCGGAAGCCCAGGGGGCGGAGTACGGCCACGGCGCGGAGCGGGAGGCGGCCTACCTGGCCGTCCACTCGGTGCTCCACCTGCTGGGCTACGACCACCTGGATGAGGGGCCGATGAAGGCCCAGATGCGGGAACGCGAGGAGGCCATCCTGGCCGCCCTGGGCATCACCCGGGAGGGCGCGGATGGATAAGAGGCTTTTGCGGTACGCCGGCGGCGGCGGGGCGATCTCCCTGCTCGCCTGCGGGCTGCTGTGCATGGCGCTGGGCGCGCTGGCGGGCGGACGGCTGAACGCGGGCGGAGAGGTGGCCGGGCTAGTGGCCTGCGGCGTGATTTTCGCCCTGCCCGGCGTCGTATTCGGCTGTGCCTACGGCCTGTATGAGGCGCTGAAGGGGAGAGACGATCCGGACGCGTAGGGCGCGGCATCCTTGACGCGCTGACCTTCCGTAACGATTTACACACCATTTGCAGGGGACTCGGCTGCCGGGCCGCTGAACGACTCCGCGCCTTACCACAGCCTGCGCCTGCGCAGACGCGAATGTGCTCGGCCGCCCCTGTCGGAAAAAATTATCATAAAACCGCTCAAGAAAGTTGAGGATCACCTATGGAAATTAGAAAATCCGGAATGATCAGCATCGTGGGCCGCCCCAACGTGGGCAAGTCCACCATTTTCAATAAGCTGACCGGCCAGCGCCTCGCCATTGTCGAGGACACGCCGGGCGTTACCCGCGACCGTATCTTCTGCGATTGCGAATGGTCCGGCCATAAGTTCTTGCTGGTGGACACCGGCGGCATCGAGCCCCGCATTGATGACGGGCTGCTGGCCCACATGCGTGAGCAGGCCCAGCTGGCCATCGACTCCGCTGACTGCATCGTCATGGTGACTGAGCTGTCCGCCGGTGTAACGCCGCAGGATCAGGATGTTGCCGGTATGCTGATGCGCAGCGGTAAGCCCGTGGTGCTGGCTGTCAATAAGTGCGACAAGGTCGGCGAGCCGCCGATGGAGCTGTATGATTTTTACAGCCTCGGCCTCGGCGAGCTGATCCCTGTTTCCGGCGTACACGGCCACGGCACCGGTGACCTGCTGGACGCCGTCTGCGCGCACCTCAATTTTGAGGAGGAGGAAGAGGACACCGATGACCGCATCACCGTTGCCGTCATCGGCCGCCCCAATGTCGGCAAGTCCAGCCTGATCAACCATATTCTGGGTGAAAACCGCCTCATCGTTGCCAACGAGGCAGGCACCACCCGCGATGCCATCGACACCATGGTCGAGAACAAGCACGGAAAATTTATCTTTACCGATACCGCTGGTTTGCGCAAACGCGGCAAGGTGGAGAGCGGCGTGGAGCGCTACAGTGTTCTGCGCAGTCTGGCCGCAGTGGAGCGCAGCCGTGTCTGCGTCATTATGATCGACGCAACGGTCGGCTTTACCGAGCAGGACTCCAAGGTGGCGGGCTATGCCCACGAGCAGGGCAAGGCCTGCATCATCGCCGTCAACAAGTGGGACGCTGTCGAGAAGGACAGCTACACGATGGACGCCATGCGCAAAAAGCTGGAGGACGATTTCAGCTTCATGTCCTATGCCCCCATCGTTTTTATCAGCGCCAAGACCGGCCAGCGTGTCGATAAGTTGTTTGAAACCATTCATTTTGTCGATGTCCAGAACGGCACCCGCGTGCCCACCGGCGCATTGAACGAGATGCTGGCCCGCGCCACCGCCAAGGTACAGCCGCCGTCTGACAAGGGCAAGCGGCTCAAGGTGTTCTATATCACCCAGATCTCCACCCGCCCGCCGACATTTGTCTGCTTCGTCAACCAGAAGGCATTGTTCCATTTCTCGTACCAGCGCTATCTGGAAAACCAGATTCGGGAGACCTTCGGTCTGACCGCAACCCCCATCAGGATGATCACCCGCGAGCACGGTGACGGCGCGGTCAAGGCAGGAAAGGTGTAACTATGTTTCTTCACATTGTAGAGGCCTGCCTGCTGACGGCAGGCAGTGCCTATCTGCTGGGCAGCCTCCTGTTCGGCGTGCTGGTTTCCAAAATCATGTACAAGGATGATGTGCGCCAGCACGGCAGCGGCAATGCCGGTATGACGAATGTCCTGCGCACCTACGGCAAGCTGCCCGCGGTGCTGACCACCATCGGCGATGTGGGCAAAAGCGTGGTGGCTGTCAATCTGGGCCGCTTCTTCTTTGATGCCCTGCTTTCCGGCACGGGGGCAGGCTGGCAGAACCCGCTGGACCCGGTTTGCGGTGCGTATCTGGCCGCTATCTTCTGTATGATCGGCCACAGCCGCCCGATTTTCTTTGGCTTCAAGGGCGGCAAGGGCGTTCTGGTCGGTGCGGGCGCAGCCCTTGCCACCGAGCCGTTGGTCTGCCTGGTGCTGCTGGTTATCTTCCTTATTGAGGTTGCTGTTACCCGCATTGTCTCGCTTGGCAGCATTATCATCGCGGCTCTGTACCCTGTCGGCACACTCATCAACCTGCTTGCACACGGCGCAGGCATGCCGACCGTTGTGTTCAGCACGATCTGCTGCTGCCTTATGGCCGCTATGGTCATCTGGCTGCACCGCTCCAACATTGAGCGGCTGCACAACGGCACCGAATACCGTTTCGGACAGAAGAAGTAACCTGTCCAATTCCACCGCATGATTTTGGTCATGCGGTGTTTTTTGTACATTGCGTTTCTAATTGTTTATCCGTTATACTAAGGAGGTAATGCGCCATGCCCGATTCGATAGATGCTGTCTGGGCACTGCTGCAGAAGCACCAACAGGAGGTATTTCACACAGCCAAGGGTCTGCCCTTTACCTACACGATCCGGGGCGGGGAGCTGTTTGTGGATCGGCGGCGGAAGTCGATCACGGTCTCTACCGTAGCGAACGCGCTGGAAAAAATTTCCGCCTTGGAGGAGGCTGGGATTGAGATCAGCGGCCCTAAAAAGCTTGGCTGCTATGGGGCAAGCTATCTCTATCCGGTATTGCTGACACTGGGGGTCATAGCGGCACCTGCGCCCGGAGAAGCAGAGCAGCTGCATTTCTGAGGGACAGAATTTACCATGTCGGAAATTGTGAACATAGTATGAAAACTATACAAAATACAGGGCGTGCGTGAAAAATAACTGTTGAAATACGGTGTACTCTGTTGTATACTGTGAGTATACGGCAAAGATAGGGGACAGTATAATGAAAAGCCTATACGATGCCGCCCGCCATCTGGTCTGGCTGACCCAGTTTGGGTTGTCTGTTGTGATTCCGCCTGTGGTGTGTATCATAGGTGCGGTCTGGCTGCGCCGTCAGCTTCAGCTGGGCGGATGGGTCGTAGTCGTGGGCGTGGCCATTGGTGTGCTGGCGGCTGTCAGCTGTCTGCGCAGCTCGCTGCAGGCGCTGGACAGGCAGGGAAAGGCAGCGGAACACAAGGAGCCGCCATCGGTTTCCTTTAACAAACATTAGAAAGGGGCATAACCCTTGCGCAAGCATCAGGACATTTTGCGGCAGTCCGGCCAGTTGGCTGTTGCCGTGGCACTCTGTATCGCCGCTATGCTGGCAGTGTATGCGCTGGCCGGTTATTATACTACGGAAGTGCTGGTTGGTGCACTGATTGGGTTTGTGCTGGCCATGGGCAACTTCCTCGCGCTGAGCATCACGGTGTCCAACGCGCTGGATCGCGCTGCCAACGGCGGCAGCCCCCAGAAGGCACAGCTTGAGATCCAGACCTCCAGCGTGGTTCGTCCTGTAGTGCTGGTGATCTTCTATATCCTGATCTTCCGGGCAAAGCTGTGCGACCCGGTGGCGGCGATCCTACCGCTTCTCTTTGCACAGGTCAGCCTGAAGCTGATCGAATTTTTCCGTAAGGACCCCGCAAAGTCTGAAAAGGACGGTGATTCAACCCCATGAATGGTCCGAAAATCTACTTTACCATACCGCTGCTCGGCGGCATCGACATTACCCAGACGACCGTTTCTTCCTTTGTGGTCATGGTGCTGCTCTGCATGGCGGCCGTTGTGCTGGGCGGCAACCTGCAAAAGCGGCCCGGCCGGCGGCAGGTGCTTGTTGAAAAGGGCGTGACGATGCTCTACGACATGGTCGAAAGCACGATGGGCAAGCACAACAGCTATTGGACGCCCTATATCGGCGCGCTGTTCCTCAGCTCGATCTGCGGTTCGTTTATCGGCATGACCGGCATTTTCCGCTCGTCTACCGCTGATTTGTCCACGACCTTTACCTGGGCACTGATGACCAGCTTTCTATGCTGGGGCTGTTCCATCAAGCGCAACGGCGTGGGCGGCTGGCTCAAGGGCTTTACCGAGCCCATCGTGGTCATGACGCCGATGAACCTTGTCTCTGAAATCGCACAGCCGATCTCTATGGCATTCCGTCATTTCGGCAACATTGCAGGCGGTAGCGTTCTGACCAGCCTGGTCTATTCGGCGCTGGCAACTGTCTCGGCTGCCGTGCTGGGCCTTGTGGGCCGCAGCTTTGTGGTGGGCATTGTGATCCTTGCCATTGGTGCGGCGCTGCTGTACAGCGGCGTCAAGGGCAAAAAAATGGCCCGTAAAATCTTTGGCACGGTCTTTGCCGTGACCGGCGCACTCTCCCTCTTGGGGCTGACAGGCGTACCTTATCTGGAGGTCGGCGTTCCCGGCATCCTGAGCCTGTATTTTGATATTTTCTCCGGCGGTGTACAAGCCCTTGTTTTCAGCCTGTTGACAATGGTGTATGTGGGCAATGCCTGCCCGCCCCCGGCAGAAGCATGACACTGTATTTATTATTTTAGGAGGATTCTTTTATGGAAGCTGCAATCGTAAAAGCTGCCTGCGCCATCGGCGCCGGTATCGCAATGGGCTTTGGTGCTATCGGCCCGGCTATCGGTGAAGGCAACGCCGTCGGCAAGGCGCTGGAGGGCATGGCCCGCCAGCCTGAAATGGCCAACGACCTGCGTACCAACATGATTCTGGGCTGCGCCATCACCGAGTCGACCGGTATCTACTCGCTGGTCATCGCGCTGCTGCTGCTCTTCGTCTTCTGATACTACTGCCGAAAATGGAGGAATAGCTCATGACGGGCTTTGAAAGTTTTGTAGGCGTCAACCCGTGGACTGCGCTGTTTACCTTCTGCAATATGCTCATCACCTTTGCCGTGCTGAAAAAGTTCCTTTTCAAGCCGGTAAAGCAGATGATCGATGACCGTCAGCAGGAGATCGATACGATGTACGCCGATGCCGATGCTGCCAAGCAGAAGGCCGCCGACCTTGAGAAAGAGTACGCGGATCATCTGCAGAGCATTAAGGATGAGCGCGACACGATGCTGCGTGAGGCGACCGCCCGTGCCCAGAAGCGCGAGGAGGAGATCGTCAACGAGGCAAAGGCCGAGGCTGCGTCCATACGCGCAGCGGCGGAGGCTGACATTGCACAGGAACGCAAGAAGGCTGTCAACGACCTGAAAAACGAGATCGGCGGCATGGCTGTTGAGATCGCGGGCAAGGTCGTAGAACGCGAGATTAGGGAGTCTGATCATCAGGCCCTGATCGATGAATTTATCCGGAATGTGGGGGATGCCTCATGACCGAGCTTGCGAAACGCTACGGCGGCAGCCTGTATGATCTGGCGGCAGAGGAGGCTCTGACCGATCAGCTTTTACAGGAAATGCAGACCGCGGTGGACAGCATCAAGGCTGAGCCGCAGTATCTGCGGCTGCTGGCAACGACCAGCGTACCTAAACAGGAGCGCTGCGACCTGCTGGCAAAGGCCTTCGAGGGTGCCCACCCGTACCTGGTCAACTTCCTCAAGCTTCTGTGCGAGGAGGACCTCATCGCTGAGCTTCCCGGCTGCCTGCGGGCGTACCGCGACCGCTACAACGCCGACCACGATATTCTCGAGGTCACGGCGGTGTCGGCTGTTGCGCTGACCGCGGCCAACCGTGAGAAGCTGCTGGCAAAATTGCAGAATATGACAGGCAAAAACATCGTCCTGACCGAGACCGTGGACCCCACCGTTCTGGGAGGTATCCGGCTGGATATGGGCGGCACACGCCTGGACGGTACCGTGCAGCGCCATCTGGAGCGCCTGCGTGAGGAAATCGACGGTGCCACCCTTTAAAGGAATTGCACCCATTCTATAGATTGTGTGGTGAACCAAACAGTGCAACTGAAACCCGAACAGATCTCCCGCATCATCCGTTCCCAGATCAAGTACTATGAGAATGCCATTGAGCAGACCGAGACGGGCACGGTAACGATGGTGGGCGACGGTATTGCGCGCGCTGCGGGGCTTGATAACTGTATGGCCGGTGAGCTGGTCCAGTTTGAGAGCGGTACCTACGGCATGGCGCAGAATCTGGAAGAAAACAGCGTCTCCATCGTCCTGCTTGGTGACGATGAAGGCATCAAAGAAGGCAGTACCATCAAGCGTACCGGCAAGGTCGTCTCCGTGCCTGTCGGTGAGGGTATGATCGGCCGCGTGGTCAACGCGCTGGGCCAGCCCATTGACGGCAAGGGCCCCATCGAGGCTGCCGACTACCGCGCCATCGAGAGCCCGGCTCCCGGTATTCTGGAGCGCCAGCCGGTCAAGCAGCCGCTGCAGACCGGCATCAAGGCCATCGACTCGATGATTCCCATTGGCCGCGGCCAGCGTGAGCTGATCATCGGTGACCGCCAGACCGGTAAAACGGTCATTGCGACCGATACGATCATCAACCAGAAGGGCAAGGATGTCCTCTGCATTTATGTTGCCATCGGCCAGAAGCGCTCTACCGTGGCAACGCTGGTGGAGAACCTTGAGAAAAACGGTGCAATGGCGTACACGACCGTTGTCTGTGCGACCGCATCGGAACTCAGCCCCCTGCAGTATATCGCCCCCTACGCAGGCTGCGCCATGGGCGAATATTTCATGAACAAGGGCAAGCATGTCCTCATCATCTACGATGACCTGTCCAAGCATGCCGTTGCCTATCGTGCGCTTTCGCTGCTGATCCGCCGTCCCCCGGGACGCGAGGCCTATCCCGGTGATGTTTTCTACCTGCACAGCCGCCTGCTCGAGCGTGCGGCCAAGCTCAGTGATGCCAAGGGCGGCGGTTCTCTGACCGCGCTGCCCATCATTGAAACGCAGGCCGGCGATGTCTCGGCATATATCCCGACAAATGTGATTTCGATCACGGATGGACAGATCTTCCTCGAGACAGAGCTGTTCCACGCAGGCATCCGCCCTGCCGTCAACCCCGGCATCTCGGTCTCCCGTGTCGGCGGCAACGCCCAGATCAAGG
>OGGD01000305.1_pt1 | contig 40396 bp, 30 predicted proteins | sample 1571091 | NCBI WGS metagenome assembly OGGD01 (sample SAMEA2582073, study PRJEB24529) | metagenome | biome: Human gut stool | place: China | collected 2011
GTCTTGAATGTTTTTGTTGATTTTGAACAATTGAAAGAAGAGTAGGAGGAGTTTCGCAATTATCTATTGTGTTTTATGAAATTTTTGTGCTATTTACTCGTCTTTCTTATTTGCAAATATGTACCGCCTCTAATTAATACTTCATTTAACTGAAAACTATGAAAAAGCATCAAATAGGTTTTCTTTATAGTATCCATGATATCATATAAATAACTTTATTGGGCAGATATTTTTATAGATATTACGGAAAGTAAGTTATTGTTCATTCAGCAGTAAAACACTTGCTGCTTTGCTGCTGAATGAAGTAATTCACGAATGAACAGGCTCCTTTTACGATGCAAAAACTTAAAATGAGTTTTTTTCATCTATTAGAATCACTTTTTACTTGTTTTTTGAAAGATAAAACCCTGCATAATCACTGGGATTATGCAGGGTTTACCGTTCCCTATTATAACATACCAAGTAATAACCGGGAACTACAGCCACATTAATATCCATATTAAAACCTCATTAATTATAACATACCAAGTAATAACCGGGAACTACAGCTTAATTGTTTTCTCTCTTAATTTCATTATAATTATAACATACCAAGTAATAACCGGGAACTACAGCTTCTACAAAAATTCTGTAATATCTTCCTTTATTATAACATACCAAGTAATAACCGGGAACTACAGCTTGCACACCAATTCCTATTTTCATATTTCATTATAACATACCAAGTAATAACCGGGAACTACAGCTGACTGTGAATTAAAAGCAAACTGAATAGAATTATAACATACCAAGTAATAACCGGGAACTACAGCATAAATAAAAAACTAGTATAATCCTTGTAAATTATAACATACCAAGTAATAACCGGGAACTACAGCGTAAATATAAATGAGTATAATAATAATTGTATTATAACATACCAAGTAATAACCGGGAACTACAGCCGAAAATACGTTTGCTTATGACGATTTTAAATTATAACATACCAAGTAATAACCGGGAACTACAGCACTGCGCCGGTGCTTTCACATCGTACAAACATTATAACATACCAAGTAATAACCGGGAACTACAGCATGATATGCTAGATAAAGGATTAATCAGAAATTATAACATACCAAGTAATAACCGGGAACTACAGCTGATACATCCGGCAGTAAAGTATTCCATTTATTATAACATACCAAGTAATAACCGGGAACTACAGCTGCAGTCTTGCATCTGATAGGATTTCATTGATTATAACATACCAAGTAATAACCGGGAACTACAGCATTAGATAAGTATACATTTTATGACGGACAATTATAACATACCAAGTAATAACCGGGAACTACAGCATGATCTGTTGTGGGAATTGCTGTTGAATCATTATAACATACCAAGTAATAACCGGGAACTACAGCTTCTCAGCACATTACTTTTATTAATGAGAATTATAACATACCAAGTAATAACCGGGAACTACAGCATCCATGTTTTCAATACCTCCGCTAAAGTTATTATAACATACCAAGTAATAACCGGGAACTACAGCTCACTGTATTTATTACAGATGATTAAATAATTATAACATACCAAGTAATAACCGGGAACTACAGCAATCGAATGCACTGTTATTATTTCTCCGTTATTATAACATACCAAGTAATAACCGGGAACTACAGCGATATAACATCATTTGTATTAAGTTTTCCGATTATAACATACCAAGTAATAACCGGGAACTACAGCTGTTGAGGTTATGAAGGTCATCAGTAAGGAATTATAACATACCAAGTAATAACCGGGAACTACAGCGTTGATGCATAAGCACACCAACACAATAGCATTATAACATACCAAGTAATAACCGGGAACTACAGCTTTCGTTCGCTCGTCTTTCCCTGTTCTGATATTATAACATACCAAGTAATAACCGGGAACTACAGCAGTTTAGATCCCGGGGAAGGAAACATGTGTGATTATAACATACCAAGTAATAACCGGGAACTACAGCATAGGATTAGAACCTATATGCACTATCTGAATTATAACATACCAAGTAATAACCGGGAACTACAGCTGATTGGTTCTAATCTCCGTGTTCTCTATGATTATAACATACCAAGTAATAACCGGGAACTACAGCCAGGAATGCGGATGCATTGTGGACACTCAATTATAACATACCAAGTAATAACCGGGAACTACAGCTGTGTTCCTCGAGCGTGAGAGCCGGCTTGAATTATAACATACCAAGTAATAACCGGGAACTACAGCAAATGTCGTGTTTTGCACTCCGATTCCTATATTATAACATACCAAGTAATAACCGGGAACTACAGCATGGGTTAGTGCCTTAAATACTGAATATAAATTATAACATACCAAGTAATAACCGGGAACTACAGCTGTCCTTGCCCTTCCTTGCTTTCCTGATTATTATAACATACCAAGTAATAACCGGGAACTACAGCTGATCGTCTATGGTCAAGAACAGAATATCTATTATAACATACCAAGTAATAACCGGGAACTACAGCCACTATTTCTATTAGAACATTTAATAAAAATTATAACATACCAAGTAATAACCGGGAACTACAGCGTACGATAATGGCAGAGACAGCAAAACAGAATTATAACATACCAAGTAATAACCGGGAACTACAGCACTGGATGATGATGTACCAGACGAAGATATATTATAACATACCAAGTAATAACCGGGAACTACAGCCGACATGAGAAAATACACACCTATGCAGCAATTATAACATACCAAGTAATAACCGGGAACTACAGCATGGAACATTAAATGACTTCAAGCTGATAGATTATAACATACCAAGTAATAACCGGGAACTACAGCAAAAGACTGTGATAGAGACAATTAAGTTTTATTATAACATACCAAGTAATAACCGGGAACTACAGCGGTATTCTTCCGGAATATCCGTTTCTTCCGATTATAACATACCAAGTAATAACCGGGAACTACAGCAGGTGAGAGTATCACAGAAGGACATCTGGATTATAACATACCAAGTAATAACCGGGAACTACAGCGGGACTGGGTAAGACCTTTGTGGGTGCTGAATTATAACATACCAAGTAATAACCGGGAACTACAGCATCTGTATTCATGTTTCCATCACTTTCAGAATTATAACATACCAAGTAATAACCGGGAACTACAGCATGGGGGGAAGATTTAAACGCAGAACATAAATTATAACATACCAAGTAATAACCGGGAACTACAGCAATCCGCATCTTTTATGAAATCAATCATTGATTATAACATACCAAGTAATAACCGGGAACTACAGCGTGTACATTACATAAGGTCTGAATCCATTAATTATAACATACCAAGTAATAACCGGGAACTACAGCCCCACGCTGATGCTTCCAGATAACTCTTGGATTATAACATACCAAGTAATAACCGGGAACTACAGCGTTCGCCAGGTCTTCCAGTTTCCTAAATACATTATAACATACCAAGTAATAACCGGGAACTACAGCCAACGCAGCGTTCAAAGAAATGGGTCTGTCATTATAACATACCAAGTAATAACCGGGAACTACAGCCGTGCCACCTTGCGCACGAATTACTTCATCATTATAACATACCAAGTAATAACCGGGAACTACAGCAGCTGATCCAACAGAGATACCGTACACCTAATTATAACATACCAAGTAATAACCGGGAACTACAGCTGAATTATCATCTTTTTTTGATTTTCTTGGATTATAACATACCAAGTAATAACCGGGAACTACAGCTACAATGTATTATGGGAATCCAGTGATAATATTTTAAAAAAATATAAATGGAAAAGAAAAAGCCTTGCCATTACGCCAAGTGATGTAAACATCTTCTCGCAAACGTCCGAAACGCTTAATGGTATAGCTTTTAAAAATATTATATCACAAAGTCAAAAAAATAATACTTTAAATAAACGCGATCATATATAGCGGTAATGTAATGATACCATCATCACTTACACCTATATTACCATCAACAAACTTGTATCCATAAGGAATATCTGCATTCATTTTCAAAATAGATTTTAAGGAATTAGCCCGCGTATTTCCACTTTTAACCTCAATCGGAACTACCACACCATCTTTTTGGATCATAACATCAATTTTTCTCTTGGTTGTCTCATTTTTATAGAAATATAACGGATATCCTTTCTTGTAAAGTGCATCTGCTATGGCACATTCATATATACCGCCTTTTGAGTTTCCGAATAACGTATTTTCTACGATATGTTGCTTTAATGAAAAATCTTTCATCGCCATCAAAAGAGATAAATCCGTTGTGTATGCCCTGAAAAAGTCATCTCTTGCATAGTCATCCAGATCAAATCTGACATCTGTTACCAGTTTGCATAAATGCACCATATCCGCACGAAGCAGCCACTCAATACTTGAAAAATATTTTTGTGCCCGACCACCATGCTCGACCTCTTTATATTGAAATTTATGGTTTTCCTTATCCAGTAACTGTTTTGCAAGAGAAAGATAACACTTCTCTGCTTTTACCTTTTCCTCAGCTGTTGCATAATGTGCTATGTCATACTGGTATCCCTGTAAGAGGCTGCGCTGTATCCTGTCAATTTCCCTAAAATCTTTTGTGTCTATATATTTCTGTACTGCCTCTGGCATACCACCTATTGCAATGTACTGTCTGTAATAATTCATCATTTGCGAATGAATTGCTTCAGGCACAATCATTTTAGAACGCAGATAACCACAGAGATTTTCTATCATATCCCCGGATATTCCCATTCCCCACAGAAACTCTTCAAAATCAATCCCATACATTTTCAAATAATCAACATATCCAACCGGATAAGAAGAGGCACGTTTGTAATCGATTCCAAGAAGTGAGCCAGATACAATTACATCATATTTATTATCTATCGCCCAAAATTTAAGTGATGTGACCGCTTCCTGACATTCCTGAATTTCATCCAGAAAAATCAATGTTTTTCCAGGAATAATTTTCTTTTCAGGGAAGCGGAACCGCATACCCATAACCATAGCATCTACGGTAAGATCTCCAGAAAATATCTCCATCGCAGAAGGCATCTGTTTAAAATTAATTTCAACCAGTTCTTCATAATTTTCTTCGGCAAAACGTTCAACGGTATATGTCTTTCCTGTTTGTCTGGCACCCTGAACGACAAGGCACTTCTTATCCTTTGTGTTTATCCAGTTTTTCATAAAATTTGTTGCTTTTCTTTTTAACATAAGGCACCTCTGATCAACATAAATAACACTTTTTAATGTAAATCATCAACATTTTAGAAAGATAAAATGTATATCTGTCAACATTTCAGAAAAATTATATCATTAATTTGAATCGATGAAAAGGATTATTGCAAATTTCATCCGTAGTACCTGTAAAAGTATGGCATAATTTCCACGAAAACAACTGTAATTTTCTTCCAGCATGTGCTATGATGATGACATAAATGTAGCAACACGAAAGACATTCCACTGCACTTTTCCGTAAGCGCTGCGGATTTATGACACACAGAAGGAGGATTTTATGTACGAATTTACAGAAGACTGTATGCTTCATATTGATGCAATCGATGAAGAACACAAGCGTCTGTTCCAGATGATAAATGAAGCATTCGAATTAGTTGAGAAAACAGAGGATGTGACAGCCATCGGTCAAAGCCTGATCGCAAACCTGAAAGATTACGCAGCTACGCACCTTGCTCATGAGGAGGCTTATATGGAGAGTATCCATGATCCTGAGCTTCCTCTCCAGAAGACAGAACATGCTGCATTTGCAAAGACGATCAACGAATTTAAACTGGATACCACATCACCACGCAATGCCAAGAGATCGTTAAATGAACTTCTTACTTACCTCGTGCACTGGCTTTATCATCATATTTTAAGCAGCGATATGATGATTGGGAAAATGATCCCTACGGAAGAATCTACAGAGGATCCATTTGCATTCACGGACAAATACAAAACCGGCATCACATTTGTCGATGATGAGCACCGCAAGCTGTTTGAGATCATCAGTGATACCAATGACCTCATCCACGACCAGCTTTTACATGATAAATACGATGAGATCATGCGTCTGCTGGCAGAACTGAGAGATTATACGGAATTACATTTCAGCGAGGAAGAGGCTCTGATGGAGCGCATCCATTATCCTGAACTTCCTTCACAGAAACGGGCACACGCTGCATTTGTAGACCGTCTTGTAAATATCGATCTGGATGAAATGGAGGATCTGGATGACAACCAGCAGGTATATCTTCTTGATCTGATCCAGTTTTTACTGAACTGGCTTGCAAACCACATTCTTGCCTGTGATAAAAAAATTGGTGAATATATGCGCGAAAATCATATTTCTGAATAAGCAGGAACGGTTGTATGGGTTTTCACCCGAATGATAAAAGATCACAAGTCATCCGGTCAAAAACTCATACAACTTTTTTTATTTTCTTACTTGACAAAGTCAAGTATTGGTTTTATACTGTGTGCAGTTGGAAACGTAAATACTCAGTTTTCGATATGAAAATTGGATTTCGCTTTGCGATGTAAGGAGGATTTATGCTAATATCAACTCTTTCCTACTATACAACTGAACTATATAAAGAATTTGCTGCTTACACAACAGAAAAGCTCCATGAGTTAGGTCTTAACTTTGGTCAGATGTACTTTATCATTTATGTGGGCAAACATCCTGAGTGTACCCCATCAGAACTGACCAGCGCCTTAAAACTGGACTGGGGACATTCGCAGCGCTCCGTTGCGAAACTTGCAGAAGATGGTTTTCTGATCAAAGAAAAAAAATCCGGCCGCAGTTACCGGTTAACCTTAACCCCTCTTGGGAAACAGGCTTTTGATGTCTGCCATCAGGTACTTTTCGACTGGGATGCCACCAAATTGACCGGTCTTACCAATGAGGAGCAGCAGCTCCTTTTAAATCTGCTGTGTAAAATATCAATTCAGAAAGTGTGAGATTATGTACGAAACAATTCAGACTCCCTTCAATTATGGAGGATTAACCTTAAAAAACCGCATTATTTTTGCCCCTACAACATTCGGTTTATCGGATGAAGATTACTTTGAAAAAATACGCCGGATCGCAGCTGGCGGCTGCGCTATGATCATTGTCGGAGACGTTCCGGTTGGAAAAAGTCATTTTGGAAAATCACTTTTTGACAAAAAAGGCTTTGCATTCTATGAAAAAGTGATCGGGATCGCCCATGACAATGACTGTAAGGTATGCGCCCAGCTTCATCAGTCCGATTCCAATATCAAAGCCATGTTAAAATATGTTCCGGGCGTGCTCACAAAACGGATCAGCATGCAGGAACTCCGCCCTCTTTTAAATAATGAGGTTGCTCCATATATTACGAATATGCCTCACAAAAAAGTAAAAGAGATCACCTCTGCTTTCGGCACTGCCGCTATTCTCGCAAAAAAAGCAGGATTTGATATGATCCAGATCCACGGTGACCGTATGTGTGGAAGTTTCAGTTCTTCCATTTACAACCACCGCACCGATGAATACGGCGGAACTGCCGAAAACCGTGCCCGTTTTGCAGTGGAGGCTGTTTCTGCCGTCCGCGAAAAACTGCCGGATATGCCAATCGATTACAAGCTTGCCGTCCGTCAGGAGAATCCACACTACGGAAATGCAGGTGTTATCGAGGATGAGCTGAAGGTATTTGTTCCAATGCTGGAAAAAGCAGGCGTTACAAGCTTCCATGTCACACTCGCAAACCATTCTGATCTTGAGAATACCATCCCACCGAAAAACCATCCGTATTTTAGTGAACCGGGATGTTTCCTGAAATTCTGTGATGAGGTAAGACAGTACACCAATCTTCCGATCTGTGGTGTCGGCGGACTTACCGATCCTGATTTTGTGGAAAAACAGTTAGCAGATGGCCGTATTCAGTGTGCTGCCATGAGCCGCCAGTTACTGGCTGATCCTGACTGGGTGAACAAGCTGAAAGATGGTCATGCAGACCAGATCCACCGCTGCGTCCGCTGCAACAAAAAATGTCTTGGCGGACTGATGCAGCATCAGGGAACACACTGTATTTATGAGAAATAATTTTTTAAAAAAGAATGTATCCGGATCAATTTCCTCCGGATACATTCTTTTTTATTTATTCTTACTTTTCTGTTTTTTCTTAGTGTTTAGGAACGATCTTCTCAATTCCACCCATATATGGCTGAAGTGCTTTTGGAATGTTGACGCTTCCGTCCTCATTTAAGTTGTTCTCTAAGAATGCGATCAGCATACGTGGCGGAGCAACAACTGTGTTGTTTAAGGTATGTGCAAAATATTTGTTTCCGTCTTTTCCTTTTACCCTGATCTTTAAACGTCTTGCCTGTGCATCTCCTAAGTTTGAGCAGCTTCCAACTTCGAAGTATTTCTTCTGTCTTGGAGACCATGCCTCTACGTCGCAGGATTTTACTTTTAAGTCAGCGAGATCGCCGGAGCAGCACTCTAATGTACGGACCGGGATATCTAAGCTGCGGAACAGGTCAACAGTATTCTGCCATAATTTATCATACCAGACTTTGGATTCTTCCGGTCTGCAGACAACGATCATTTCCTGTTTCTCGAACTGGTGGATACGGTATACACCACGTTCCTCGATACCGTGTGCTCCTTTTTCCTTACGGAAACATGGAGAGTAAGAAGTCAGTGTGTATGGTAATTTTTCTTCATCGTTGATCGTGTCAATGAATTTACCGATCATGGAATGTTCGGAAGTTCCGATCAGGTAAAGATCCTCTCCCTCGATCTTGTACATCATAGCGTCCATCTCGTCAAAACTCATAACACCTGTCACAACGTTGCTTCGGATCATGAATGGCGGTACACAGTAGGTAAATCCGCGGTTGATCATGAAATCCCTTGCGTAGGAGATCACTGCGGAATGGATTCTTGCGATATCACCCATTAAATAATAGAAACCGTTTCCTGCAACTTTTCCGGCTGCATCGAGGTCGATTCCATCAAAACGATCCATGATATCTGTGTGATATGGGATTTCAAAATCAGGAACGACAGGTTCGCCGAATTTTTCGATCTCCACGTTGCAGCTGTCATCTTTTCCGATTGGAACAGACGGATCGATGATGTTTGGGATCACCATCATGATCTTTGTTACTTTTTCCTGTAACTCTTTCTCTGTTTCTTCTAACTCAGCAAGGCGGGCTGCATTGGCGCTTACCTGTGCCTTTACTGCCTCAGCCTCCTCCTTCTTGCCCTGTCCCATTAACTGTCCGATCTGTTTGGATAAGGTGTTACGGCTTGCACGAAGCTCATCAGCCTCTTTCTGGGTTGCTCTTGCCTTCGCATCTAACTCGATCACTTCGTCTACTAATGGTAATTTCTGATCCTGAAATTTGTTCTTAATGTTCTGTTTTACGATTTCCGGATTTTCTCTTAAAAATTTTAAATCGATCATTTTTTCTAAGCTCCTTTTTCTTTTTTATAACACTAGGCGTTTGCGAAACTCATCCTAGTCTTCTTTCAATTGTTCAAAATTAACAAAATTTTCGAAAACACGCTTTCGCTACGTGTCGCTGGTAACGGTACTAAGAAGCCAGTCACAACTTACGTTGCACCTGCCTTCTAAGAACCGACCGCTCCCCAGTGTTTTCTCAAGCTTTTGTTAATTTTTCACAATTCAATTTAGATTTTCATGAGTTTCGCAATTGTCTATTTTATAACACAAAAGCCTTCCGCCCCTGTGCCAAAACACATGGGACGAAAGGCTGTATTCTCTTCCGCGTTGCCACCCATATTGCCGGAATATCCTGCTTCTCTTCCGACCTCTCAAACGTACGATACAGGGTACGAACCTTGTGACTTTCATCACCGGCTCTGAAAGTGGAAAGACCTTACTCACTGCACCGGTTTACACCTGCCACCGGCTCTCTGAAACAGCTTTGCGGTCGTAGCTTTCGTCACTGCCAATTTCTTCCGACATTATACCCTCATTATCTGCAAAATGCAACTGTTTTATGCGGAATTCTTCGCTTTTCTCCAATCGCTCCTGTTTCTCTCTCAATCTTTTCTGTCTGCCGCGCCTGCATCTTCCTCGATCCATTCCAGCAGCTGATGTGCTCGCCTGATCCACGTATGTTTTTCTTCCACCACAGGGATACCGGCTCTTACGATCTCCTCCCGGCGTGCATCGTCCGCCAGCAGATCTCTCACCAGCTCCGGCAGTTTTTCCATGTGGGCAAGATCGTAATAACATACGCCCTGTCCTTCTTTTAATTCCCCGCAAAGATATTTGCTCGTATCAGTCACGCTGACAGTGCCATTTAAAATTGAATTGAAGACACGGTCATGTGCTCCGTCCTTAAACCATGGCATGACGTTTAATGATATTTTGGACGCCGCAATTGCTTTTAAACACTCCTCTGAGGTTGTCTGCGGATGCAGGATCATGTTTTCCGGGTGACCGCAGGTGAGTTCATCCCAGCCCTTGCCGAATACATCCACCTGTATTCCTGCGTCCACCAGCACTTTTACCGCCTCCCTGCGCCAGTAATTGCGCACATAGATATCAATAAATATCATGCGGTGCAGCGCCATGCGGAGATCCTTATAAGTATTCTCCCCCATCTCACGCTCGCAGTGTTCCAATGCCACTTCCTCGACCGTGCGATGCGGATGCGCAATGATGTCATCGATGATTCCCTGATAAAAGGCTGCATATTCATCGTTGATCCAGTGGATATACGGTTCACAGAAAGACGTCGGGGTAAAGTTTCCTGTCATAATGACATTGTATTTTTTCTCAACAGGCTTCCTGTTTGCTTCTGCCGGATATTCAACCGATTGTTTTCCATCTTCCTTACCGCTATTCAGTTTACATAACTCTTCTAAACTACTTCCTGCAAGCGGAAGAAATCCACGGTGCGTAAACTCCGGATAGAAATGTTTAAAATAATCCTCATGCAGCCGGTCGATGCTGATGTGGTAATATTTTTTTGGAAGATCCGCAAGTCTCTCATGGTAATAATACGGATGATCGACGGCGATGTTGTAACACGGAACTGCATATTCATCCCATACATAGCCAATGCCTTCACGGTAAACGCCTGCCTCTTTTTCCAGACCTTCAAAGTTAAACGTGACAAGCACTGTCTCCCCTGGTTTGATAAATCTGCGCAGCTTTTTGGCACTGTTCATCTCATCCTCCAAGTCAAAATAAAACACCTTATAGCCCATGCGCTTCCATTCATTTCCCATCTGTATGGAAAAGTAGGCAAGCGTTTCCACGCCGCCAACCAACAAAACAATTCTTTTCATAAATACATCAAGGCGGTATTCTGTCCTGAATACCGCCACTCCTTTATTTTTTCCAATGTCACTATTTTTTCACCGGACGTTCTTGTGCTTTCACATGCTTCATCCAGATCCGCAGCTCTTTCACGAACACCTTGATCCACTGCACCAGCTTCTGTCGGATTTCAGTCTTGTGTTTCCACAGCCAGTGTATTTTCCCGGCTGTAAAAATGACCGGATAGACCAGACATAACAATTCCAGAATCAACAGCAGCGCTGCAAGATCCTCATAAGCTCTCGCCCGGTTTTCCCAATATGGAAAAACAATATTCTTTGTATTCATCGAACGGATTCCAAAATTTCTTAATACCGTAAAACGATTCATCAATCCAAAACGGGAAGAATTTTCAACGATCTCATAACTGCTTTCATCCAATCCCAATGCTTCTTTTAATGCGTTGAATCCAAACTTCTGCACCGGATTTTTGATGAGAAGCTCATAGCTGTCAAGCGTCGTTCCAGCTGCCTGTCCGTAACTTCCACCCTTTGAATCCGTCGTGCCCGCTGCCGGTGTGCTGGCTGCTGCGCTGTCCATGCCGCCAGTACTGCTGCCTGATCCGCCTTCTAAAATCTCATAAGAGACATAAACGGTTGCTGCTTCCTCGTCCGCCGCATCACTGAAATATCCCTTATCGCTTTTTACCACACCGCGCACCGGATACTGTACTCCGTTGATCTCCACATACATTCCTGCGACATTGTTGGAACCAAATAACTGCCATGCAACATTTTCATCAATGACCACACCGTCTTTGTTTAAATCTTCTCCATCAAAATAGCTGCCGGACAACAGTTTCAGCGGATGAAATGTGAAAAAATCTCCTCCAACACCGAATGCTCTCGCCGTGATAGATGCCCGGTCAGAATAAAGGGTAAGTTCCCCTTTTGTGCTGTAACAGTCCACCAGCGTTCTTCCGTTTACATCCGATGTATCCTCTGACGCCTCCTGCAATGCAGTTTTTAATTTCTGTTCCAGCTGTATCACATAGTCCTTCGTCACTGCTGCATCTTTGGAAAAAAAGCAGGAAATCTGTGCATAACTGTCTTCTGCTGACCACTCTGATGCGATCTGCTGTGTGGAAAGCTGTCTGCCGAGTGCCCGTTCCACACAGCCGAAAAGAATGGCAGCACATATCATCAGCACTAATAGAAGTATTTTTCTGTACTGCTTTACCTTCATGTGTCATTCCTTTCTGCTTATTCTGATGCCAGACGTACCTGTTCGTTTTCCTTGATCGGTTTTGTAGTCGTTGTGATCACATACTCATATCCTTCCAAAGCTCCGGTCACTGCTGATTTTGTATCGTCTGATGTGATAACATCCACATCCACACGTCTCGCATAGTAGCGGTTTCCAAGCGGTGTGCTCTTTGACTCTATGATCAGAATGAATTTTCCATTGGAATCTTCCCGGATAGCACTCGTCGGTACGATCGTGTCATAGTTGGAGCTCTGCTCCCCGATAGACAGTGTATAGCTGTCTCCGACTGACACATCCCCTTTCATCTCACAGATGATAATACTGTTGGTGCGGTTCTGTGGATCTTTGCGGATGGCTGACACGACTGCGGAAACATCATTTCCGTACCAGTTATTCAGTATTTCCGCTGTATCTCCGACTCTGACCTTCTTTGCCTGATTTTCAGTCACAGAGAACTGTAACACATACGCTTTGTTTTCCGGCTGAATGGTCATCATGACATCGTTGGCGTTGACCGTAGTTCCTGCTGTCACTGCAATATCAGTAACAGTTCCTGATATTGGTGATGTGATCTCTGTTCCGATGGATTTCGCCTGTAATTTTGCTACTTCTTCCTGAAGATCTGTCATTGTTTTATAGGCAGATGCGATCGTCACCTCGCCACTGATCTTATCGGTCACTTTTTTCTGATCATTGGTTGCACTGGTCAATGCTGTGTTTGCATCGGTCAGTGCCGCCGTTGCCGTGTTCAGCTGCGCCTGCAGATTGTTTGCTTCCGCGGTGTTCGTGCCAGTCAGTTTTTTCACGGAGAGATTGTAGTTTGCATTGCTCAGAGCATTCTTTCTGTCGGTTGCTGCGGACTTGGCAGAATCGTAGGAACCCTGAACTTTGTTTAAGTTCGCCTGACAGGTGTTAAATGTGGACTGGGCAGTATCTAACTGGCGCTTTGCCTTATTCATTGCTAATTCAGCCGCATCCATAGCATCCTTTTTTGACGCTTTTTTTGTAGCATCAGTTTCATCGTTATATGCTTTTTTTGCAGCATTATACTCTGCCACAGCCTCATCATACGCACTCTGTGCGCTCTGCAGACCTGAAAGCGCCGTATCATACGCACTCTTCACCGGTGTATAAGCACTCTCCGCACTCGTCAGGCTGTCCTGCGCCTCACTGTTCTTTTTTTCTGCATCTAACACTGCCTTTTCCTCTGCAGTCGTGTCTGCTGTTGAGTTGCTGACCGCATCGATCTGTGCTTTGATCTTATCGACACTTGCCTGTGCAGCATCCACTGCCGCCTGCGCATCTTTCACTCTCTGATTTGCTGCTGCGATCTCATTTTGTTTCTGGGTGAGGCTTGATCCCTTTCCAGCCTCAATGCTCTGGCGCTCTGCCACTGTGATCCCTGCGGTAAGCACTGCAGATTCATAGGCTGCCTGTGCCTCGTTTAAACTCTTCTTTGCAGCATCTAACTCATCACTGTCTGTATCCTCTAAGGTAAACAGTAAATCTCCGGTTGCTACTTCCGCATCCTTTTTCACGTTGACCGTTGCGATCTTCCTTGTCTCCTCGATCGTGACGGAATAACTCTCACTCGCCTCCACAGAACCGCTTCCGCGCACCTTGGAAGTGATCTGACCGCTTGTCACCTGCTGTGTGCTGACTTCCACAAGCGAATAATTCATGATCGTATTGGAAAAAAAGGTAAGTATCAGCATCACCAGTAAAAATATAATTGTGATATTCTTTATTTTATCTTTTCTATCTGTCATCTTTTTAACTCTCCATTTTCTATCCTTTGACACCGCCCTGATAAGCGATACCTTCTACCAGCTGATCCTCACCGTATAAGAAAATCAAAAGGCTTGGGATCATGTAAAAGGTCGCCACTGCAAATGCCAATCCCACTTCCTGCGCATTGATCTTTGACAAAAAGATCGACAGCGGGTATTTATCTGTATCGTTAAAAAACAGCAGTGGCTGTTCTACCATATTCCAGTAATCCATAAATACCAGGATCGCACAGGTTGTGATCACGCCCTTACAGATTGGAATACATATCTTTGTAAAGACCTGAAACTCGTTGGCTCCGTCAATCTTCGCCGCCTCGATGAGCGGCACTGGTATTCGTCTCATATACTTCGTGATCAGGTACACACTAAACGGTGAAAAAATACCCGGAAGCCATATACTCCAGTTCGTATCCAGTAGCTTCATCCAGTTTAAGACCAGATAATTTGGCACCAGTGTAACCTGATATGGCATCATCATTAAGATCACATATGCAAAAAAGACGATTGCGGAAAGTTTTCCTCTGGTCCTTGTGAAGCCATATGCGGCGAGCACTGCCACCACCAGCTGGAATACCACGATCGGCACCACTAAGATCACAGAATTCCAAAACTTCAACAGATAGTCCGGACTCTTAAATAACACGGTCGCATACTGTGAGAAAGTCACCATATCCGGTATAAATTTGAGGTTTACCGTCTGAGAGATGTACTGCTTGCCCCCGGTATCCGTTTTCTGGAAAATAGAACCATAGTTGGAGGTGATCTCCGCTGCCGACATAAACGAATTGCTGATGGTAAGAACGATCGGCATGATAAAAATCAGCGCCGTAACCACTGCGATCACCGTCAGGCAGATGCGGATACATAATTTTTTTCGTTCTGATCTCTTTTTCATTCTTCCTCCAAATCCTTTCCAAAATGATGTTCCACCCAAAATAAAATTCCCATAATGACGATCATCACAAAGGACATATAAATTGCTGCCGTGGAAAGTTTCTGGTAATCTGCCGAAGCAAACGTATTGTTCATATAATGCTGCAGCATATAAAGTGCACCGTACGGATACTCGCCTGTCAGAAGATAAATCTCACGGAAAACCTTAAACGAATTGATCATGGAAAGTATCGTCACAAACATGATCGTCGGTGACAGATACCGCAATTTAACATGCAGGAATATCTGCCAGCGGTTTGCCCCGTCCAACTCTGCCACCTCGATAATATCCTTTGGGATATTTCCCATCGCAGACAAAAAGAGGATCATATTGTAACCTAAGTTTTTCCATAAAAACAGCAGAATAATGACCAAAAGACCTGCTGAAGATTTCAGCCAGTCCACCTGTCCTCCGCCGAACTTCTGCACTGCCACATTCACAACACCATTGTAATCAAAAAGCACCTGCCAGATCAGCACGATAGACGCTGTCGGCACCATAAGCGGTGTCAGAAAACAACTCCGCAGTTCACTTTTTAACGGAATGCCTGCATCTAGCAGAAATGCGAGTGCCATGCCAAGGATCACGGCAAGCGGCACTGCCACTACCGAAAAAAATAGTGTATTTCCAACTGCTGTCCGGAATGCCCCATTTTGAATGACATTGATGTAATTTGTCAGTCCCACAAACTTTTTTGCCACCGGATTATTCACAAAGGAAAAATAGATCACTACAAGAAATGGGAGTACAAAAAACAACAGTACTCCCAGAACGCTCGGTGCCAGGAACGCTCCTGACACCAGCCTATGAAACCATGATTTATTCTGTTTTTTTATAACCTTACTAAAATCCTTTTTCTTACTTCGTCTCACTTAAATATACCTGCATTCTGCTCTGGATAATTTTTGCCACATCCTCTGCGGACTTCTGTCCTGAGAAATAGGCTGCTGCCTCCTCATTGATGATATTGGTGATATCATCGGAAACGGCACCGGAAACAGCGGTTGTATTGTATACAAGATCTTTTACCTGATCTACATCCTCCTGTGTCGCCGGCTGGATCTCAACTTCGAATTCCCCCCAGCCCCAGGTACTTCCGCCGTCAGAGTCTGCTTTCATTGCGTTCTGACAATATTTTTCAAAATCGTCTTTTCTAATGGAAAATCCATAAGTGTAATCACTGTCGCCGTCGCTGCTCTTCTTTGGCAGATAAAATGTCCTTAAAAACTGCCATGCACCATCGACATCCTTACAGCTATTGGAAATTCCAATAATATTGTTCAGACTCAGCATTGCTCCGTTTCCCTCGCTGGTCGGATAACCAATAAATGTTGTCGGACCTCCAAAAATCGCACGGTACATCTGTACCTGCTCAAAATCACTGAGATAATAAGTATCTAAAAGCTGTTTTCCCTGACTCAGCAGAACCGTGCTGTCTTCCATATCATCTCTATATTCAAACTCTTCCGGGAACATATTTGCAAAATCCAGTACATCTATAAATTCCTGACTGTCAAAATTACAGCTTGCATCCTCCCAGTTGATAAAATCATTATAGCCGAGACTCATCAGTGCTGTCAATGCAGACGTCCGGTCCATACCCCAGAAAAGCTGTGTTCCTTCCGGTTTGGATGCGAGCAGCGCCTTCATATCCGACACGGTCCATCCCGGTGTCGTTCCAACATCATCCGCTTTTCCGATCACCGTCTGTAACGTAAAGGTCTGCGGCAGGATCGCCAGTTTTCCATCATACTCGCATGCAGTGAGTACATTTGGAAGGAAATCATCTCTCGAAAGTTCCGTGTCTTTGTCCAGCAGTCCATACAAATCCACATTTAATCCTTTGGATGCAAAATTGATCGCCTGGGAATAATCGTTAAAAAGCACCAGATCAATGTTGGAATCCGATGTCACTGCCGTGTTGAAGCTGTTCACTGCATCCTCGTACTCCTCTGCGCCGTCTCCATAAGACTTCATTGTGATATGATACTTATCCTGACTCTTGTTAAATGCGATCACCTTCTCCTCCATGTCTGAACCTGTCCACATGCAGGCGAGTGTGAGATTTACGGTATCTGCCACTTCACTGGCATCCACTTCTTTGATCAGTGCAATCTCCGTCTGGTTTCCGTTGGAGTTCCAGTTCTGAAGATAAGCTGCGATTCTTCCATCGGACAGGACTCCGTAGCTGCTCACGCTGGAGCTGGAAATATTACAGTCCATCCAGCTGAAAAATTCCTCTTTTTCCTTCGTATCCAGATTGTACTTATAAACACTGCTGCCCTCTGTGACCAGCAGATTCTTCTCATCTAACACAGAGACTGTATCGGAAGGGACTTCAATTGCCTTGTCTGTCTGTTCTTTCATTGCGCCGACATCTAACGGCCGCAGCTCACATCCGGCATCCCCATATCCGATGGAGGCAACCGTTCCGTCCGCAAGCCCGACCAGTCTGGATGTATATCCATCCGATGGGATCCTGCCCTTCTGGCTGCCGTCCTCTCCTATTACGAGTGTAAAATATTCATCTGAGCTGACGCTGTTGCCACTGTCATTATTGGACCAGGTATTCAGGGCAAGATAAAGGTTTCCCTCCTTATCCACTGCTATCCCGTTACAGCTTACATTCTCTGCATTTGCTCCGAGATCCATGTCCTGTTCAAACGCAATATTTCCGGATGTGTCCACTTTGAGGATGGAAGAGGTCTGAATGAATCTCGCATTCTGAGCCAGCAGAAATCTGCCATAGTTTACATTGCCGTTCTCATCCGTATAATCTTTTGCATAATAATCATTCCAGTCCTTTTCTGCATCCTCGGCACTGTATCCCCACTGGTCTGCCATATAACTTAACACATCATCCAGTGTTGCGTCAGAATAATCCTCGGTGACACTCGACTCATCCATCTGGTTCTTCGTCACAAACAGGTAAACCTCTCCGCTGTCTGCCACGGTATATCCTGACACCCAGCTGCTGTTTCCGCTGCCGTCACTCTGCGCCTGCTCATAAAGCTGTGCATTTTCTCCGGTGATCAGATTATAGGAATACAGTCCGGATTTTGTGTAGTCCTCATTGCTGGAAGTGTAATACATCACATCTCCCTTAAACTGTATATTACTTGTCGTATCATTAAAACTGTCCGGCAGATCACTCAGATAATCTGCTTTGAAATATCTCTTCTTTCCGTCTGCGGATGTGCTGTTGCCGCCACCGCCACAGGCAGTAAGCCCTGCTGTCATTGCGGCTGTAAGTGTCAGTGCCACCGCCTTTCTCCATAAACTTCGGTTCATATGCATTCCTCCCATAAAATGCCGCTTTCTGCGGACGTTTTTTCTATAATTTCAGAATATAGAAGTCCTTATGGAAAAGCAAGATACAAAAGTTTATGAAATTCTTAATTTTGTCTGAATGGAAATTTGCACAAAAAAAACCACACCGGGATTTTCTTTTCCCAGTGTGGCAGTTTTTATTCTTCCGGTTTAAAATCGCGGATCAGATTCCATGTTGGCAGTACATTTCCCTGATAATCAAAGAGTGCCTGATTCGCCCATTCATTTCCGCAAGGTCCTTTATCGTTCATATATTTTAAGGATGCCTCGGTTGCCCAGCCGGAACCCGGAACCGGGATCCATGCAGGCTCCCAGTAGAAAAATCCTTTTCCCCTGTTTCCTTTGATGTGACTGATACGGTTTAAGAAATCTTCCATAAAATCATACTGTCCCTGAACCGTCATCGGGTATTCGATTTTTTCTACCAGTTCCTGTTTCGTTGCATAGCCTTTGCGTTCTTCGTCAGAGAGCTTTTCGTAATCCTTATAATCTTCCATCGTATACCCCATGGAAACCTCCGCTACGATCAGGTCTTTTCCATAACGCTCTGCGATATCGTTCATATTGTCTGTGAGCATATCTAATGTGCCATGCCAGAACGGATAGTAGGATAAACCGATGATCTGGAAATCCTCACCGCGCTTTGTAAACTCGTCAAACCATTCACGGTAAAGCGCATTGTTACCGCCATTGTCAAGATGAAGCATGACCGGTACATCTTTGTCCACTGCACGGACACCTCGGATCCCTGCATTGACAAATTTTGCAATGTTATCGTAATTTGGCACTTTTCCCTCCGGCCATAACAGACCGTTAGAAAGCTCGTTTCCAACCTGCACCATCGTGGTATTAATTCCATTCTCTTTAAAAACTTTCATGGTATCCACGGTAAAATCATACACTGCCTGCTCTAACTGTTCCACGCTATAGTCTTTCCATGCTTTTGGTTTGATCTGTTTTCCCGGATCAGCCCAGAAATCACTGTAATGGAAATTCAATAACACACCCAGTCCTGCGTCTGTCACTTTCTTTGCGATCGCAAGTGTTGTTTTTAAATCATTCTCTCCTGCGCCATAAGATTCGCCATTTTCCGACCACGGATCGTTCCAGAGACGGATACGGATCGTATCGACATCATACTTTTTCATAATGTCCAGAATATCCATTTCTGTTCCGTCAACGTAGTATCTTGCGCCACATTTCTCTAATTCCAATAAAGTAGATAAATCCATTCCTTTTACAAATTTCATTTTGTCTCTCCTCTTGTACCCTTATATTCCTGGATAATTGCGAAACTCCTCATCCTCTTCTTTCAATTGCCTGCCTTATATTCCACGGAAGCGGAATGTAAATTCCAGTGGTTTTGTCACATCAATATGGTATTCCGGGTGTACCCATGCACCCCAGCTGTCATCACCGCCGACACCCATCTGCGCCAGTGCGACACGCACGACAGTATAATGTACCTGTGGCAGTTCATACGGATGTGCTGCATTTTCCAGTTCATGCGGCGTATATGGAAGTGCAGAGAAACTCAGCTCGTCCCCGGAGAATAACAGTCCTCTTCCTTTATAGTCGGTCACTTTTGCATATCGCACACCGACTTTATTGCCGCACTCCTGCGGAACTAAGTATTTTGCCATATTGTCTGCTGCCTTATTTTTGTAAATGCCAAGTTTTGCCCCATGTCTGCGGTCTGCATAAGTTTCCTCCGGTCCATAACCATACCACTCAACATTGTCATAATCGGCATTTAATTTGAACATCATGCCAAATTCCGGCATATCCGGCAGTCCTTCCACTGGATCATAAGTAAGCTTTGTCTCGACGGTTCCATCACCAAATACGGTATATGCAACCTGACATTTTGCTGCCGGAGTGGTCGGCATGTAATAGGTGTATGTGATGGTCACGCTGTGTTCTGTCTCTTCCACGGTTGTCGGCACATTGTCGAACATGCCGCCATTTCTGTGACTGATGTACATGCTGGCGATCTTCCACTGTGCGTAGCGTCCCGGCGCCATGCTGCCGTTGTCATTGTCCACCGGCGCTCTCCAGAAGTTTGGCATCGGGATTTTTTCGATCATCTCTTTTCCCGCATAGCGATAGGAAACCAATCCGCCGTTCAGCAGGGAAAACAGACAGTCAAAGTCATCGCCTTTCACGCCAATATTCACTTTTCCGCGGACTACCTGCAATGGTTTTTCCGGTACGGCAAACTTCACTTCTTTTTTGTAACCCTTCTGACCAAACGCCACTTCATGTCCGGCTTTCGCCCAGAACGTGTCTTCTCTCAGTACAAATGAAACCGTCACTGCGTACTCTGCATCCTCCGGGATCACAAACGGGATCTCATAAGAGCCGGACGAAAGTGGTGCAACATTTGTATCCATTTTCTGTTTTTTCACTACTGTTCCATTTTTCTGTAAAATTACAATACATTGATATTCGCTCGTATCTGCAAACAGATTTTTATTTACAACCGTAAAAGAGTGCTCCTCAAAAGCCACGCTGATATTCTGATAATTGAATTTGACTTCCTGCATTTTTGGAGAAGCATCACGCTCACCGCCATAACAGATTCCATTTCCGCTGAAATTATAGTCAGTCGGACGCTCGCCGCAGTCCCCGCCGTATGCCTGGAATTCCTGTCCGTAGCGGTCTTTTTTCAAAATCGACTGGTCGATATAATCCCAGATAAAACCGCCCTGATATCTTGGTTCGGTATCAGTAAGGTCTGTGTATTTATGCATCGCCCCGCAGGAATTTCCCATCGCATGGGTGTATTCACAGCAGATAAATGGTTTTTCCTTATGCTCTGCCAGAAACTTCTTAATATTTTCCACGCTGGTGTACATCTGGCTTTCCATGTCGCTCGTGCCTTCATATCTGCGGTCATTGAAAATTCCCTCATAATGTACAAGACGGTGCGGATCTACTGCACGGAATTTTTCGGACATGTCAAAAATGACTTTTCCGCCGTAGGATTCATTTCCCACTGACCAGATCAGGATCGCCGGATGGTTTTTATCCCTCTGATAGCAGGAGTTCACGCGGTCTAACATCATCGGCTCCCAGTCCATATTATCGCCCGGAACGATGGTATCCTTCGGCACAAGTCCGTGACTTGCCGCATCCCACGAACCGTGGGATTCCAGATTGTTCTCCGCGATCATGTAAAGTCCATACCGGTCGCACAGCTCATAGATGCCGGAGGCATCCGGGTAATGACAAGTGCGGATCGCATTGATATTGTTCTGCTTCATCGTGATAATATCCTGCAAAACTTCTTCTTTAGAAACGGCACGTCCTGTTTTTGAGCTGAATTCATGACGGTTCACGCCCTTAAAGACAATACGTTTTCCGTTTAAAGTCATGATGCCATCTTTCATCTCAAAACGGCGGAATCCGATGTTCTGTGAAATATATTCAACACAGTCTCCACTCTCATCCAGAAGCTCAACCGTAAGCGTATAGAGTTCCGGATGTTCCGCACTCCAAAGATTTGGATGGTTCACTTCCTGTTCGAAGTGAACTGTCGCTGCACCTGTATCTGTGAAACGGATCGTATCTGAAGTATTATTGGGCTGAAAGCTGATTGTCTCGGAAAAAATTGTGTTTTCTGAAACACTTCCGGCAGCTCTCTCTTTTGAATCATCCCTGCTTCCTGTGAGCGTGATTTTGGCAGATACATTCTGCATTTTGGCATCATCTGCGGATTTTTCAACAGTTTCTACTTTTCCACAAATCTCCATATCCAGTACCAGATCGGCACTCTCCAACGATTCCGCAACAACCGGCTGCACTTTCAGGTCATACACATGCACCTTCGGCATGGTATATAAATAAACGGAACGGAAAATACCGGAGAACCGGTAGAAATCCTGATCTTCGCACCAGCTTGAGGAAGTCCACTTGAATACCTTCAACGCCAGTTTGTTTTCGCCCTCTTTCACATAAGGTGTCAGATCAAACTCCGACGGCGTAAAGCTGTCCTCACTGTAACCGACATAACTTCCGTTCAGCCAGAGCGCAAAACCGCTCTCCACACCCTGAAACGAGATGTATAGCCCATTTTTTACAAATCCTTCCGGCAATGTGAAATATTTCACATAACTTGCCACCGGGTTAAAGTCTGTCGGCACTGCGTCACGCCACACATCCTCTCTTCCATCCCACGGATACTGGATATTGGCATACTGTGGAATATCATACCCCTCCATCTGGATATGCGCCGGCACACGGATGTCGTCCCACGGTCTGCAATTGTAGTCCTCCGCCTCAAACCCCGGAATCGTCTGCGCATCATTTTTTGCATAATGAAACTTCCAGATCCAATCTAAGGACAGTCTGAAACTGCTGTTTTGTTCCACTGCCTCCGCTTCATTTTTATATGTAACATGGTCAGAATGTGCCGCCATGCAGTTTTCTTTGAAAAACTTCGGATCATGAATCTTTTTTACATCAAATCCCATAGAAATGTCTCCTTATGCCTTACCAGCCTTTCAGTGCAGAAATATTATAATTCAACAGCTTTCTCTCGTAATTTTCCGGGCTGATCTTCCACTGATACGGCGATGTATTTAAATATTTTTTGAAATTCCGGTTGAACGTGGAAGTCGTAGTAAATCCAACCTTCTGTGCAACAACATCCATGGAGTCATTCGTCTTTTTCATAATGTCACAGGCTTTCTGTACCCGCATCAGATTGATGTAATCCATCGGAGACATATTCATGTAGGACTCAAACACCCTGCGGAAATGTGTCTCACTCATGTGGCTCGCCTTCGCCAGCTCCTCCACACGGATGTTATTGGCATATTCATTGCGGACATATTCCAAAGCCGGTGTGATCTGTGACACACCTGTCTTTTTCCGGATCTCATCCTCCGCAACATCATTTTCGCACATCCGTAAAAGTTCTGCAAACAATGTGATCATAAGTCCCCGGACACATTCATGAAATCGTTTTTTCTTCTGCCGCATCTCATCCATGATCATTTTGACCAGCACGGAAACACCCGGATTTTCCCACTCATGAAAAAATAGTGCTTTCTGGTTGACCATCTGCAGAATCTTTTTCTGTATGACCGGATTATCCGGATACAATTCCTGGATCATGACCATCGGATCAAAAAACAGATACTCCCAGAAGCTTGGACCACTGTCCGTATCACTGATGGTCACATGTGGGTAATTCTGTGGGATAATGCTTACCATTGCCGGTTCATAAGGTTTTGACTCCTCGTTTAAGATCAATTCCCCTGTGCCATGTTTGCAATAACCAATCTCCATGAGATTATGAAAATGAAGATTGCTCTCATCATGACCATAGTCACGAATCCAACTGTCTCCTAAAAGTGCAAGAACATATTCATTTTGTGGCACTTCGTAAAACCGAAGCTCCATTGTGTCTTTTTTCTTTTTCCCCATGGCTGTTACCTCTTTTTGAAAAAGGCTGCCTCAAAAATTCAAGACAGCCTCCTTTGGTTTAATCAAAATCAAATTTTGTAATTCTATCGTGCATTGCTTTATAACGGAAACGGATCATCTCGTTTTTCTCCAAAACGTCCTCCTCTGTTCCTCTGTACTGACAGCGGATGCAGCTGTAAATTCCTGTTTCTTTATTATAAAACATATCAATGTCCAGATCTCTTAAAAAGCAGGATGGGCATCTGTAATTTAATTTGCCTTTGCCAAGTTGAGCCATGTTGCAAATACCTCCTTATCTGAGATTGTTTTTCTGTATCCCAATGTAAACATTGGTGAGAATGCATATCCTTCTTTTACATATCCTTCTGCTGTTTCATCAGAAGCTGTCATGGATACACATGTCTCGATTTCAGGAATGACTGCGGAAACCTCTTTTGCTCCGACAACACCTTCCTCGCGGCATTTGTATGCATAGTGGATTTCTTTTTCTTCCGGTCCGTCAATCTTTAAGGTGATGTTTGACATATCCTCGGAATACTCTGTTGTACCATAGCATGCAACCATGTACTCATTTAATGTCACTTCTGCAGTTGGATCACTCATCTCTAAGATATTTCTCTCAATCTTAATGTTTGAGGATCCTTCTTCGAAGTACTCTTTTGTCTGAAGTTTTACGGTTAAATCCCTAAACTCGATTGTCACAGGATCTAAGGTAAGGATTCTTGTCTTTCCTTCCTGTGAGAAGTGTGCGTGTGTCGGGCAGAGGCAGAGATCCACTTCCTCTCCTTTGTAAGAAAGTTTTGCACTTCTTACGGTTCCTTCTCCAGCATAATGTGTGAAGTATCCTGCACGGTATTTCTCCTGGATTAAGAATGGATAAGAGGCATCCTGCACATGTTTTGTACCGATACCAACCGGCCACTCCAATTTTGCTGCGTAAGGACGAAGATCTACGATTGCACCGCCCTGATCCATGTTCACACATGCTCTCATATATGGATCGCAATACCAGAATAACTGTTTGTCAGAACCATATAAAATATCTCTCCAGAGTGCACATTCCGGTTCATTATAATTGTTATCGTTGACACCTTTTTTCTCACGATAGTAGTCTGCAAACTCAGACATCGTCATATCGATAAGCTGTCCTTCTTTTTTCAGCTTGCCATAGTAAGCACATCCGTCGCTGTAAGATTTGTAAAGAAGTTCATATGGCTGCTCCCAGCGTCCCATCTTGTTCATCCAGCCCGGTCCAACGAACATCATGTTGTAGGAATATCCGTTGTTGTATTTTTCCAGAGAACGGTACTGGTCGATCAAGTTGTAAAGATATGGATACTCCCATGTCTTGGTATCGTAGATCATTCCACGGAGTACGTTCTGTGGATGTGTTCCGAAGTTGGAACCATTTCCATCGTAACATGCAATCAGGTCACGGGAGAGATGTGGAATCGCTACAATACCACTGTCCTCCTCCTTGTTTGCTGCCGGTGCATGTGTGTTCTGTCTGGATGGGATCCATGGTGCCCATGGACCTCCATCAAATAAGGTATACCAGGAGTTGTTGCAGGTATGATATGCTTTTGGTCCTTCCTCCCAGCAGGTTGCAACGGCACATTTTACCGTTGGATAAGTTGCTTTGATATAGTTTGTCAGATCAGCATCCATATAGTAGGAACCTGTTGATTCCGGATAGAAACCGAATCTGTCATGGAATTTTTCAAATACGTCGTTTACGATTGCTTTTTTGTCTTCCATAGAGAACATCCAGATACAAAAATCTTTTGTCTTGTATTTTTCACGGAACTCCTCACATGGTAAGCCAAGCAGTGATAACGCGATCTCATCACCATATACTTCATGGTCATGTTTTGCGATCTCTACAGCTTCATCATTGAAAAGAGATGCATATGTCATCTGAATGGTTACTTTTAATCCATTCTCATGTGCCAGTCTCTGCTGTGTCTTGAAAATATCCAGAGATTCTGTCAGCAGTGCTTTATCTCCGATATCCTCCTCTTTGCCCTGTCCTGTCACGGTTGCAGAATACTCTGGAACCATCTCCGGACGATGAATAAGATTCAATACAAATTTATCCATTTTTTCATGTCTCCTCAAAATTTTATATGATTAGACGATTACGAAACTCCTCATAATCTTCTTTCAATTGTTCACAATCCAATTTCGTTTTTACGAGTTTCGCAATTGTCTTATGATTTAGCCCTTAACTGCTCCACCTGTCACACCTTCAACGTAGAACTTCTGCATTACTACGAAAAGAATCGAAATAGGAATTGCGATCATCACACCGCCCGCACAGAAGATTGCGAAGTAATCCCCGATCAATGTCTTCTGTAAGAGGTTGTAAAGTCCGATCGCTACCGTCCAGTCTGCAGATTCCTTGGACTTGATCATGATACGTGCCATTACAAAATCCATCCATGGACTTAAGAAAGCGTTAATGATGGTGTACACGATCATTGGTTTTGACAATGGGATAATAATTTTCGTAAAAATAGTTGCCTCGGATGCACCCTCGAGACGCGCTGCCTCCCTTAAGGAAACCGGAATCGTATCAAAGAATCCTTTTAATACAAGGAATCCGAGTCCGGAACCAGCGGAGTAAACGATGATCAAACCAGCCAGGGAATCGGTGAGTCCGATCATTTTCAACACAAAGTAAACTGCGATCATGGAAAGTACACCAGGGAACATTCCAAGGATGATGGAAAAGCTCATCAACTGTTTTCTTCCTTTAAATCTCATACAACTGAATGCATAAGAAACCATCAATACAAAGCAGGAAGAGATAATGCAGGTAAACAGTGCCACGATAAAGGTATTTTTAAACCATGCCGGGAAGTTTGCAGCAGTATCCGTCTCAAAGAACAGCTGGTGGAAATTTGCCAGCGTCCAGTTTGTCGGAAAGAAATGCTGATAACTTACGCCCTTTGTTGCGGACAACGATGTCACAACCAGCCAGACGATCGGGATGAGCCAGATGAATGCGAGCAGTGCAAGTACCACATGTCTGATTATGATATTCCATGTTTTCTTTTTCATTATTGGTACACCTCCTCTTTGTCACCACTGATCATTCTGGTGTAGCTAAGCAGTGTCAGAAGTGCGCAGATTACAAACGAAATAATACCGATCACCGATGCCATCTTGTAGTTTGAGTTATCATTTGTCAAAGTAAACAGCCATGTGATAAGAAGGTCTGTCTCCTTGGCATTGGAGTTTGCAAACGCCATATTTGCCGTAGCTGTAGAACTTGTCAGCAGATAAATAACGTTGAAGTTGTTGATGTTGGCGATCACACTCTGTATCAGAGACGGTCCGCAGATAAACAATACATACGGCATGGTGATCTTCCAGAAAATCTGCCATTTATTGGCTCCATCGATTCGTGCACTCTCCAGCTGATCCGTCGGAATGTTCATCAGGATACCGGTTGCAGAAAGCATCTGATATGGAACACCAACCCAGATGTTGATAAGGATGATCATCACGTGGGACCAGCCCGGTTTTGAGAGGAACGGAATAAAGTTTCCTGAAACAAGACCGATATCCTTTAAAAATCCGGTCAGACCAATGTTGGAACACCAGGTGTTCACAATACCGTGATCTGCAAACATTTTGCTGACTAACAGCAAGGTTACGAACTGTGGGATTGCGATGGTCACTACAAAAAGTGAACGCCACATTTTTTTGAAATATGTATTCTCATGATTGATCAGTTTTGCAAGAAGAATACCACCGATAAAGGTTGTAAAAGTTGCTGTTACTGCCCAGATCATCGTCCATGCAAGGATCCTCACGAATGCATAGGAGAATGTGATGGTCGTTCCGCCTGTAAACATATTTTTAAAGTTCCTGAGTCCCACCCATGTAAACAGATAGTTTGGCGGCATATGATCCATATCATAATTAGTAAATGCCACACAGGACATGAAAATGATCGGTATGATATTCATCATGATAACGCCGATACTTGGCAGGGTAAGCAATGTGATATAGAACTTACCGTTGAAAAGAGATTTGACATCCTCACCAAACGTATTGATGTGCTCTCCCTCTTCTTTCATAAGCTGAAGGCGGTAAACAGCCTTCATGTTGCTTATATATAAAAGTATGAATGCTAAGATCACGAGGATTCCCACGATTCCATAAAGAAGGATGAGCAATGAGTTGTCGTAATCATTAACAGTATTTTTCATAGTCAGCGGATCAAACACTGCCTCATACTGTACCGTACCAAGCGTATTCAGATCCTTAATATAATTGATAGAAAAAAGACCGGTAAACAGGAAAAAAATCACTTCGAGAGCTGTCATTAAAATACCCTTTATAATCTGTTTCCGTCCAAAATATCCGGCTCCCAGAATGATCAGCGAGAGTTTACACCAGATATCCCCCTTTGCCACAGCTCTTCCAAAGTCGGCAAAGTACTTTTTGACTGCATTTAAAAATGTTTTCATATATTCACTCCCTTGCGTGAATGAGTACTTTTGTCACAGGACAAAAATGTTTCTCTTTTTAAAAATTCCACATACCCTGCCCAATGCAGAGCATGTGGAATTCAGATTCATGATAGATAGAAAGTACGCCCAGCGGACATTCTATGCTATACGTATGACCGAATGTGGATTATTCAGCTACCGGCTGTGTAATACCAGCTACTGCATCGTCAAGTACTTTCTGAAGATCAGCAGCTCCGTCAACAAGGTTCTGTCCAAGTGCTTTTGCCGGATCCCAGTAGTTGCTTCCTACAAGCTGCTGATCAGCGTATGCTGACTGTGCTGCAAGTGCTGCAAGTGCCGGGGAATCGATCTGGGAAGCTGCTGCCAGGTTAGCAGGACCTTCAGCTGTTGCAAGGCCGATCTCTAACTGGCTCTCTTCGTTTGTTAAGTACTCAGCAAGAAGCATTGACCAGCCAACATTTTTTGCATGAGAGTTAACACCTACGAATTTGTATCCTGCATAAGATCCCATCTGTGTAGCTGTTCCATTTACATCAAAGGTAGGAAGTTTGCAGGCAGCATATCCATCACCATACTGATCCTGGAAAGAAGTTGCATTCCATGTACCGGAAACGTATGCTCCAAGTGTTCCATCTGTCAGCATTGTAATCGCATCCTGATCTGCTACGTTTACAAATGCTGGGGAAGAAGCAATGTTCTCAATGCTCTCTGCTACTGCAAGACCTGTCTCATTGTTCCAATCACACTCATTGGAGTTGTCTTCATTCATGGAAAGGGTACATCCTGCTCCTGCGAAGAATCCATATACATACCAGCCGTCTGCGATGTTCATACCGACTTTTGTTCCGGCTTCTTCAGCTTTTGCTTCAAGAGCTTCCCATGAAGCTACATCTTCCTCTGAGAAAATGTTTGAATCATAGTATAAGAAGTATCCGTTGGAAGCTGTTAATGGATAAGCATAAAGTTTTCCGTCTTTTGTAGCTGCTGCTACAGTTGCCTCAGAGTTTGTCTCTGCCGGATCATATGTATAAGTAGCTGCCACTTCCTGAAGTGCTCCTGCATTTACAAGATCATTTACCTGATCATCTGCGAACACGAATACGTCTGCTGCTGCATCGATATCTTCTAAGACCTTATCCTTCGCCTCCTGCTCAGATACTGCACCGATCGTAATATTGAAATCTACATCTGAGTACTGCTCCTGGAATTTATCTGTCAGTTCTTTCATAACTGTCTGGTAAGACTCAAGTTCTGAGCACCAGAGCTGAATGTCTACAGTTCCTTCTGTTGCAGCGATCAGGTTTGCGATCGCATCATCTGCTGATGTTGTATCAGCTGCATCTGCTGTCTCTGTAGCAGCTGCTGTGCTTCCGCCTGCTGCATTGTCTGTTGCCTCTTCTTTGCTTCCGCATGCTGCTAAGGAAACAACCATGCTTGTTGCAAGTAATACGCTTAATACTTTTTTCTTCATTGAAAATTTCCTCCCTTTTTTCTTCTCGCATTTTTGCGTTTCCGAACCATTTTACCGACTTTTGTGCATTTGCGCAATACTTCTTTTGTTTCGCATTTTGTGTTGCCATCTGTTTTGCGTTTTGTTGCGTTCCGCTTTTGTGTTTTGTTGCGTTCCGCTTTTTGCGCAATCGGTTGTTCGATGATTTAAGTATAGTACCTGGTTGTTTTTGTGTCAATGTGCATGATTTATAATAAATATGTTTGTTTTTTGTCTATTTTTACCAAATCAATTTGTTGTTTTCTTGTCATATTCTTTTCATTTTCAATCATTGTGCAACCGATAAACCTTGAAATTCCAAGCATTTATGAACATTTTTAATGGAATGAAAGCGTGTCGTGAAGCAAAAGCAAATGGCGCAGATATAGCGTTATTTCCAGAAATGTGGAGTAGCGGATATACTTTTCCTCACAATAAAGAATGGTTGGAGCAAAACTCCATTTCATTAAACAGTAAGTATGTAAAGCAATTTTCGGAGATTTCTTTAAAACTGAATATGGCAATAGCGATAACACTGTTGGAAAAGCATGAGCCTAAGCCTAGAAATACAGTTTGCCTATTTGATAGACATGGAAAGCTGGTATATTGTTACTCAAAGGTACATATCTGTGACTTCGGAGAGGACGATGATGAAGGGGTACTTGATGCCGGAGAAAACTTTTATGTTGAGGAACTTGATACCAAAGAAGGTCTGATCAAAGTCGGTTCAATGATTTGTTATGACAGAGAGTTTCCTGAGTCTGCCAGAATCCTGATGATCAAAGGCGCAGAACTCATTCTTGTTCCAAATGCCTGTCCTATGGAAATAAATAGATTATCTCAATTGCGCGGCCGGGCTTATGAGAATATGTTAGCGATTGCTACTTGTAACTATCCTGCTCTGTATCGTGGTTGTAATGGACACTCAACATTGTTTGATGGCGTTATATATAACACAGAGACAGGTGCGCCTCGTGATATGCTTGTGAGTGAAGCTGGAGATGAAGAAGGTGTGTTTTTGGCTGAACTAGATGTAGATATGCTACGAAAGTATAGAAGTTGTGAAATAGGTGGACTAAAAAATAGAAGACCAGAATTATACAGACTAACCACTGAACATATAGAAGTTTGACAGATGAGACAGAAAAATACTATTGGTAGTTAAACTCCGGTTATACTCTCTTTCTAAAAGTTTTATAAAATATCAGCAGATCTCATATACATTTTACTTTATAAATGCTATTCTTAATCCATCGCAGATGTATTGCAGTCATTCAATGACTGCATCTTTTATCTTATCTGTGTTTATACATTCGAAAAAATCTGGCATATCGCCTCATTTTTCAACCATCATAACCACATATCTACGAAGGAGGACACATGACCTTACACACAAATCTATCTTTTGAAACTGCAACCGGCAGTATTGACTATCCATTTACAAATGACTATATGTTTCGTGCTATTTTACAGAAGGACAAGCAGGTGCTGAAAGCATTGATTGCAGCTTTGCTACACCTAAAAAAAGAAAGTATTCACGATGTAACCATCACAAACCCAATCGAGCTTGGTGCTGCGATTTCAGACAAAGATTTTATTCTGGATATCCGCGTCAATCTGAATAATGAACAGCTTATCGACCTTGAAATGCAGATGTCTAACGAATACAACTGGTCAGAACGTTCCATCAGCTACGCAGCAAGAAGCTTTGACCAGCTCAATTCCGGGGAAGAATACAAAGAAGTGCTTCCGGTTCACAGTATTGGATTCTTAAACTTTACATTATTTGAAGATCAGCCCGAATTTTTCGCTACTTATGAACTTCGAAATAAAAAAACAGGGCATCTTTACAGTAGTAAATTTTCCATCCATGTGTTAGACTTAACTCGGATAGACCTTGCCACAGCCGAGGATCAAAACTATGAGATTGACCGCTGGGCGAAACTTTTTAAAGCTAAGACATGGGAGGAACTCAGAATGATTGCAAAGAACAACCCAGATTTATTGCAGGCTTCCAATGATCTTTACACTGTCAATGCTGATGAAATCATCCGGCAGCAGGCGAGAGCACGTGCAGATGCGGAGTTTTGGGAGCGAAATAAAAATGCTAAAATTAAACAGCTGGAAGATACGATTATTGAACAGGATAATACAATCGCTGAAAATCAAAAACTGCTAGCTGAAAAGGATGCAGAATTACTTCGTCTTCAGAAAGAACTCGCAAAACTAAAACAGCTTTAACCAGAGTTTCACTTATATGCTTGAAGCAAAATATAATATAAGTAATATGGCTTCTGGAAATTTATTGAAAAAGCTGGGCTTTCAAATTGATGGAGAGCTTAGAAACAGAAGAATTGGAATTGAAGATGTGTAATTGTGATTAAAACCGTCCATGTTCATAAGTTGTCAGATGAAATGTTTTATCGCATAGAGGTGGAAATAACCGTGAGTTCCATAACATAAATTGCAGATTCTGTGGTGCAATTCACAGCGTAAATTGGGCAAATATAAGCGTCCTCTCACAAGTCATTCGTAACGTAAATGAAAGAAAAACGGTACAGACAAATATGATTTCCTTTGTGAGCCATGGAGACAAGACTCTTCCGAGGCTTGTCGGAATGCCCGGCGAGCAGGAACATCATATTTCGTCTGTACCGTTTTCCTTTTCATAAACCTATAAGATCATGACTTGTGAGAGGACGCTTATATCTGCCCTTCAAACCCTGAGAAAGCACTGCAGAATCTGCGGCACTACGTCCGTTAAACTCCGGTTATAACACCGATTGGATGTGAAGGTCAGGCTGAGTCGAAAGATCAATGCAGCTTCCATCCATCAGCTGGATGATCGGTTTTGATAAGCGGTTACGGTTTAGCATTACAATATTAGCGACTCTTCCGTCATTGAGGAGAACACGATTATTCTGATAAGTGCCTGCAATGTGGGACAGGAATGTCAGAATAAATTTTGGATTATATTTGGAAAGACCATCATGTTCAAAATTGTTAATTACCTGGAAGACACAGAGCGGTGCGCGGTATGAGCGCGCAGCGGTCATGGCATCGTATACGTCTGCGATGGAAACAATTGCCGCATATTCATCAATATCGGATTGAGACAAACCGGTTGGATAACCACTGCCGTCACTTCTCTCGTGATGGCAGAGAACTGCTTTTTTCACGTGAGAGTCTAATGGGAGTGATTTTAATATGTCATAACCAAATTTTGGATGCTGTTTTACAAGGGCAAATTCCTCATCGGTATATTTTCCAGGCTTATTGAGAACTTCGGCAGGAATTTTTAATTTTCCAATATCATGTAAGGCGCCTGCTAAGGTCAGTGTGTCTAATTCTTCGGGTGAAAACTTTAACCAGCGTCCAAGTCTGCGGCTGATCAGAGAGACATTCAGTGAATGTGCATAGACCGAATCCTCTACGGAGCGCATATTGTGAAGCATATCAAAAAGTTCTAAGGATGTTTTGCAGGAATAATATAATTCCTTCGTATCAGACAGAAGCTGTTCATAATTTAAAGACTTATGATAGATGACACAATCTTCCAGAACCGTGCGGTAAGTGGCGATTACTCTGGAATAGGAAATCTGAAAATTCTGGAATTCTTTAGAGCAGACAACCTTCTGCGAATAAGAAGGTGCCTGGGCTTCCGGTTTTACAACATGGGAAGGAACTTCGACTTGTTCCTCTTTTTTTGTGGCAGGAATTGGATCTTCTGTGACCGATACCTGCGGGATCGCATAAAATTTAATGCGGGAAATGAGACGATCCGTGAGAGAAACTCCATTTTCAACGATCAACTGACCGCCTTTGGTACGGACTTCTCCAGCAGTTACCATCCCTGGTACTAATTCATCCGTTGGATAATATTTTGTCATTTGCATACCCCAATCTATACATTTTATTATAAAATAGTATAAGATTGCACAAAATGAAAGTCAATAGATACTGCTGGCAGAAATTCCCATAAAATATAGTTTTTTAGAAAGAACAAATAGTAGTATACATTCCACATGGTTTGTATATCATTTTGAAAAAACTCTTGACAGAGAGGCGGTTAGATAGTATTGTATAGCACGTGAGATTTGAAACAGTTTATGTTTCAGTCTGTGTAAACAGATTTGAAAATTCAATATTGTATAAGATGTAATTAGAAAGAGATTTTTAATTACGGAAAATTTTCTTATTCAGAGTGATGGAGATACATAGGATCTATGAAGTCACGGCAACCCCTCTACGGAAGGTGCCTACCTGAGCGAGCAAATATTTGGATGATTTATCCAAGACTATATTTTATAGTTCGAACAATAAGAGGATTTGATAATCTGATGATTTATTAACTCCGCTTGTTTGTGACAGCGGAGTTTTTTAGTTACCAAATGAACAGCCAGAAGAAAGGAAAGAACAAATGGAAAAATTATTATTTACATCCGAGTCCGTTACAGAAGGACATCCGGACAAAATGTGTGATGCCATCTCTGATGCCATCCTTGATGCATGTATGGAACAGGATCCAATGAGCCGTGTAGCATGTGAGACAGCAAGCTGTACAGGATTTGTGCTTGTAACAGGTGAGATTACAACAAAAGCACAGTTAGATATTCCTTCCATCGTTCGTAAAACAGTCAACGAGATCGGATACAACGACGCAAAAACAGGTTTTGACGGACATACATGTGCAGTGATGGTAGCGCTTGACCAGCAGTCTCCGGATATCGCTATGGGTGTTGACAAAGCATTGGAAGCAAAAGAAAACAAAATGTCTGACGAGCAGTTAGAGGCAATTGGTGCCGGTGATCAGGGTATGATGTTTGGTTATGCAACAAATGAGACACCGGAGTTAATGCCATATCCGATCTCCCTTGCACACAAACTTGCTTTACAGCTTACAAAAGTGCGCAAAGACGGCACATTAAAATATTTAAGACCAGACGGAAAAACACAGGTTTCTGTAGAGTATGATGAGAATGGCAAGCCAAAGAGATTAGAGGCAGTTGTATTATCCACTCAGCATGACGAGGATGTAACACAGGAACAGATCCATGAGGATATCAAAAAATATGTATTTGATCCAATCCTTCCAATAGAATTAGTAGATGCAGAGACAAAATTCTTCATCAACCCAACCGGCCGTTTCGTGATCGGTGGACCACACGGTGATGCAGGTCTTACCGGACGTAAAATTATCGTAGATACCTACGGTGGATATGCCCGTCACGGCGGCGGAGCTTTCTCAGGAAAAGACTGTACAAAGGTTGACCGTTCTGCAGCTTACGCAGCACGTTACGTTGCAAAGAACATTGTAGCGGCAGGACTTGCAGACAAATGTGAGATTCAGTTGTCTTACGCAATCGGTGTTGCACAGCCAACCTCTATCATGGTAGATACTTTTGGAACAGGAAAACTTTCTGATGAAAAACTGGTTGAGCTCGTTCGTGAGAACTTTGATCTCCGTCCGGCAGGAATCATCAAAATGCTTGACTTAAGAAGACCAATTTACCGTGGAACAGCAGCATACGGACATTTCGGACGTACAGACTTAAATCTTCCTTGGGAAGCAACAGATAAGGCGGAAACATTAAAGAAATATTTATAATCAGCGTTGAGCAGATTAATTTATGAAAAGTTTAGAATCTTTTTCGGAAAATGTCATAGGATTTCGGACGGTTCATGCTATAATAGGTCATAGGGTTTATCCTTGTGGCCTATTTTGTTTCTATGGATACAAAAGTGGGTGAACAAGGGTAGAAACATAAACATTCATAGAAGGAAAGCGTATGAAGTTTAAGAATAAGATTATTATTTCATTCTGCATCATTATATTTGTACCGATTTTCCTTGCAACACTGGTTTTGTTCAGTATGCAGCACATTCAGATGCGGGCAATCGAGCAGACCTATGGTGTCGAAGGGGACGGATACAGTTATTTTTCCAATTCTGTCCAGCTTCTGAGCCGGTTTACAAGAGAAATCTATAGGGAAGTATACAAGGTGGCAGACAACCAGCCGGAGAAATTGGAGGATGGAGCATACCTTGAGAAGATCAACCAGCAGTTGGAAGAAAAAGCGTCCTATCTCATCGTTCGGAAAGGACAGGAGCTGGTATATATAGGAAAAAGCGCAGGGACATCGCTTTTGACGGAGCTTCCGGAGTATGGAAGTGCCGATGGCAATGCGGATTCCGGGACATACATGGATGGTGAGGAGCAGGCACTGGTAAAACAGATTGATTTTGTTTATCCGGATGGTGCAAAGGGCAGCATTTTTATCGTGACCAGATTAGAGGAGATGGTTCCTGAATTAAAAAGTCTTCTGATCGATATTATGGTTTCCATTGTGCTGATCCTTGTTCTGACAGCATGTATGCTGACGGTATGGATTTATACCAGCCTGATCAATCCAATCAAAAAATTGCAGGCTGCCGCACAGAATATTAAGGAGGGCAATCTTGATTTTACGATCGAGGCAGAGAGCAGGGATGAGATCGGGGAACTCTGCACAAGTTTTGAAGAGATGCGGCAGAGGCTGAAAGACAATGCCGAAGAGAAAATCAATAGCGAGAAAGAAAATAAAATGTTGATCAGCAACATTGCACACGATCTGAAAACGCCGATCACTGCGGTAAAAGGATATGCGGAAGGATTGATGGACGGTGTTGCGGATACCCCGGAAAAACGGGATAAGTATATCCGGACAATTTATAATAAAGCAAATGAGATGGATACGCTTATCAATGAGCTGACGCTCTATGCGAAGATCGATACGAACCGTATACCGTACAATTTTGCCAAAATCAATGTTGGTGAATACTTCAATGACTGCATTGAGGAGATCGGACTGGATCTTGAGTCAAAAAATATCGGACTGGCATACTTTAATTATACGGATGGATCGACACAGATCATTGCGGATCCGGAACAGCTTCGCAGAGTGATCCACAATATTATTGGAAATTCCATTAAATATCTGGACAAGCAGAGAGGACTTATCAACATCCGTATCAAGGATGTGGGTGATTTTATCCAGGTGGAGATCGAGGATAACGGCAGAGGAATTGCAGCGGCGGATCTGCCATACATTTTTGATCGTTTCTACCGGGCGGACGCTTCGAGAAATTCCGCAACCGGTGGCAGTGGAATCGGATTGTCAATTGTGAAAAAAATTATCGAAGACCACGGTGGTAAAATATGGGCGACCAGCAAGGAGTCCATCGGAACCGTTATGTATTTTGTAATCAGAAAATATCAGGAGGTGCCAAATGAGCAGAGTATTAATAGTTGAAGATGAAGAAGCGATTGCAGATCTTGAAAAAGATTATCTGGAATTGAGCGGATTTACCGTAGAGATCGAGAATAACGGAACAGCAGGACTGAAAAGAGCATTGTCCGAGGAATTTGACATGTTCATTTTAGATCTTATGCTTCCGGGAACGGATGGATTTGAAATCTGCAAAAAGATCCGTGAGGAAAAAAATACACCAATTCTTATGGTTTCAGCCAAAAAAGATGATATTGACAAGATCAGAGGCCTTGGACTTGGTGCGGACGATTACATCACAAAACCATTTTCTCCAAGTGAGCTGGTAGCGCGGGTGAAAGCACATCTCGCCAGATATGAGCGCCTGATCGGAAGCAGTGAGGCAAAAAATGATATCATTGAGATCCGTGGTATCCGCATTGACAAGACAGCACGCCGTGTCTGGGTGAACGACGAGGAAAAACAGTTTACAACAAAAGAATTTGATCTTCTTACCTTTTTGGCAGAAAATCCAAACCATGTGTTTACAAAGGAAGAATTGTTCCGGGAAATCTGGGATATGGAATCCGTCGGAGATATTGCAACAGTTACCGTGCATATCAAGAAGATCCGCGAAAAGATCGAGATGAACACCAACAAACCGCAGTATATAGAAACAATCTGGGGGGTTGGGTACAGATTTAAATTATAAAACAAGAAGCAATGTGTTTTGTGGCACATTGCTTCTTGTTTTATAAAGGCTTTCTCGCCTTGATTTTCGTAAATTCTATAATTTCTTTTTTGTCTTCATCAGATATTTTATCAAAATAGAAAAGTAATTCCCGTTCCAAATTTGTGTTAAACATATATTTTTTCTTATTAGAAGGATCATTAAAAAATTCAAGAAATTCTGATAAATCGGTGCTTGCCTGTGTTGGCGCAGGCGCATCGTAAGATTCCTCCCTGTCAATATCGATTGTCAGATGCAGCAGATCATCAACGGAAATATTATAAAGCCCTGCTAATTTGTAAAAGGCTTCCGCATCCGGTGTGCGTTTCCCGGTTTCATAATGGCTGTATGTCTGCCGTACAACACCCAATACCTCCGCAACATAATCCTGTGTGTAGTTATTGACTTTGCGCAATTCTTTTAACTTCTGTGGAAGTAGTTTGTTTTTCATATAAATACCACCTTTGCTATTAGTATATTTTTATTTGTGCCTTAGATGTAGCAAGGTGTAGCATATCAGACAACAAAAGTTAAAATGTTAACACTGATTGACATTGCAATTGTAACAAAATGTTGCGAAAAAAATAAAGTTACTATTAATTATGCACAAAATAACAACCTTTATTCATGGAAAAAATAGATTGTTGATTGTAAAAATGTAACAAAGTGTAGCAAAATATAAAAATAGATGTTAACAAACTGTAGCGAAAAGACGATATAAATGATACAAAACGTAGCAAATGGAATTGCGATGAAAAACAAGGAGGTTAAATCCTATCCTCACCAAGAGGGCAAATTTTACTTCGTAAAATTGGATTTTTCCTTCGGAAAAACAAGGAGGATTATGTTAAAGATTTCACTGAAACAAGGTCAGTATGTAAATATCGGAGATAACATCCGCGTAGTTTATGTGGGTGGAACTGGAAATCATGGAAGGTTTATGATCGATGCTCCAAAAGAGGTCAAAATCGCAAGGAGCACCGTGGAACAAAATCCGGAGCGCAGAAAAGATACTTATTATCCGGAACCTGCGATCTCAAAAGAAGCACAGGATGAGATCAAGAAGATCTTATGGAATGAACGCATGAAAGCGGAAACAAAAAAAGATGCAGAAAGAATGAAACACTAAGTTCATTTTTAGAACATCACACAACCATCTGGTAATAGACAGGGCAAAACCCGGGACGCTCTGTTTGTTATAAATAATGCCGGAAAAGGAAGTCCGGCCAAAAAACATAATAGCTCATCAAAAGGATGAGACAAGGAGGATTATATTATGGTAGTACAACACAATTTACAGGCAATGAACGCTAACAGAATGTTAAACGTTACAACAGGACAGCAGGCAAAATCCACAGAGAAGTTATCTTCCGGTTACAGAATCAACCGTGCAGCAGATGACGCAGCAGGTTTGACAATTTCTGAAAAAATGAGAAAACAGATCCGTGGTCTTGATCAGGCATCCACAAACGCACAGGACGGTGTATCTGCAGTTCAGACAGCTGAGGGTGCTTTGACAGAAGTTCACTCTATGTTACAGAGAATGAATGAGTTGGCAGTTCAGTCTGCAAATGGAACGAATGCACAGTCTGATCGTCAGGCGATTCAGGATGAGATTGACCAGCTTGCAACAGAAATTGATCGTGTATCAGAAACAACAAAGTTCAATGAAATATATTTGTTAAAAGGTGATACAAAGACTGCAAGTAAGGCTTCCTTCATGAAGAGTACGTATGCAATGGCTGGAAACTTGTATGCAAAAGGTGGAAAAGCTGCACTTACTGCGGACCAGCTTAAAGAAGAATTAGCAAAGGGAAATAGGGTATATACAGTGGCAGAAAACGCTGCAGGAGATCAGACAGATGCTAATATAGCAGAAGCTGGAAAAGATTATGTGTATGCAACAAAATTATACGATGCCAAAGGTAAAGAAGTATCAGCAGAGCAGATAGCTGATTCAAAAAATGCAGATGGAAAAACAGCAGCAACTAATTATTATGTTAATGAAAAAGGTGCAGTTGCAAATGCTATTACGATTACAGCAGCAGATGCTAAAGCAAAAAACATTGATCAGTTTAACGTAAATGGTGAGCTTTCCTTTAACCTTCATGTTGGGGCAGATTCAGCAGCAGATAATAAGATTGCAGTCAAAATCGAATCAATGAGTGCAGCAGGAATTGGTGTTAAGGATCTTAAAGTCGATACAGAAGATGATGCTACAGCAGCAATTGACCGTATTGCAGAGGCAGTAGCAAAGGTTTCTTCCCAGCGTTCCGCTCTCGGTGCTGTTCAGAACAGACTTGAGCATACAATCGATAACTTAGACAACGTTGTAGAGAACACAACAGCAGCTGAATCCCGTATCCGTGATACAGATATGGCTGAAGAGA
>OGGD01000309.1_pt1 | contig 40108 bp, 55 predicted proteins | sample 1571091 | NCBI WGS metagenome assembly OGGD01 (sample SAMEA2582073, study PRJEB24529) | metagenome | biome: Human gut stool | place: China | collected 2011
ACCTGCGGCTGATGTTTAACTTGTTAATGTATAGATGTATGGAAACGAAAAATTTCGAAATCAATGGAGAATTTAGAGCGATGGACATGGCAGAACTTGCTTACATTCTCACTAACCAAGAAAGTGTATCTATGATGGTTAAAGAGCAAGAGGTTGTGTATGGCAATGTATGTACACTTGATGAAGTGATATACAAAATGACTCCTGCACGCAAGAAACTTGCTTTGGCTGCTATTGAATTTTATAAGAGAGGTCAGGCTGCATTATCCAAGTATCCTAAAGTTTCTTGTTCCTATGATGTTTTTAAGCTCATGTCACCTGTTATGAGTAATTTAATGGTCGAAGAAGCATGGGTTATATATGTTAATCAGGCAGCGAAAGTAATACGTAAGCAGAGAATTTCAATTGGTGGTATTGCTTCAACGCAAGTTGATGTAAGGGTAATAATGAAAGAAGCCCTCTTATGCGGAGCAACTTCATTCTTTTTAATACACAACCATCCAAGTGGTAATCTTACTCCAAGCAGGGATGATGATAGGTTGACAGGTGCTTTGGTTGAAGCTGGAAGAATGATGAACATTAAGGTGCTTGACCATTTAATCATAGGAAATAACGAATATTTCAGCTATGGTGATGAAGGAAGATTATAAGTTTCACAAGGAGTGGGGACTCTCCCACTCCATAAATAAATAACTATGGCTTTGGATTTAAAAACATTTGTAATCAGTGGTAGTCCGGCAAGATTGGCCGCACTTCTCACAGCAGTGGGTTATCCTTTCTATTTCGATGGAACAGATATTGAAATCACTTGTGAAAAATGGTATCTTGAACAACTCAAGCGGAATGACCCGAAACTCTTTGAAAAAGTTTCAATTACCTTGGAGGAATAATTTCGTAATTCTACGCATTTATATGCGTAGAATTATACACATGTATAATTGTATTATTATGGAAATGAAAAAAACAATAGAAAAAATACCGACATGGGCCTTTGGCTACATCTTCAATGGCGACATGACTGGTCTGACAGATGAAGAAGTCAAACAGATAGATGAAGCTCTTGAGCAAATTGGTGTAGATATTGTCTGCACTCCAGCTGATGAAGAAGCACAACCCTATTTCACGCACTACCCTCTTTTTGGTCTCCCTGCCGAAGTCGAAGATTGTGTGATTTTGTACCGCTAAAAAAGGCATCTATATATCTGTAAATATATATTTGCAGATATATAGATGCCTATAAATATGGAGTCATTCTTACTTTTCGTACTGTTCTTTTATCTCCTTTACCAACTCGATTCCTTCAGCTGTCAATCCCTTATCAGAATTGAACTCCTTCAGAAACTTTACCGTGGCAGCAAAAACAACGTCCTGAATATCCAGACGGTTTAATACTTTAATCATGGATAGTTCTGTATAAGATTTTGTATCGAGTTTAAAGATTATTCGCTCAGAACGCTGCGTAGATTTAGCTGGTCGACCTGGCGACCGCTTTACTTCTTGTCTTACCCCGTTCTGGGCGATGCTTGCCGATTCTACAGAAGGTGTGGCAGGCTTATTTTCTGCCACGTTATCCATGAAGCTTTGAATTCCAAAATCTATAGGCTTGTTATTGGCCATACTTATTCCTCCTCTTCTTTAATGTTATTTTTTACATTCCATGCGTGCAGAGACTTTTCTCTCCAATCTTCTGGACGCTTCTCACCCGTTATTTCTTCAGCCAATGACATGTAGTCCTCAGCTCCGTTAGCATCGGGTGCGTATTCGAAAATGCCTTGATGTTTTAATGGCGATTCATCGAACTTTACATTCTTCCTGATTTTGGTTTTAAAAACCTTGTCTGGATAGTTAGTTTCAAAGAATTCTGTAACCTGCTTGGAGATTCTTGTTTGCTTGTCATATTTGATAAGTAAGAAACCGAGAATTTCAAGTTTCTCATTCAGGTTTTCTTTCACATCTTTTATTGAGAACATAAGATTCTGCATTCCTTGCAAAGAGAATCCTGAACATTCTGTAGGTATCAGCACATAGTCACTTGCGCTCATGACGTTGTCATTAACGATTCCCTCTTTCGGTGCGCAGTCAATAATGATATAGTCGAACAAGTAATCTCCGTTAGGGAGAGGGGAGAGGTAAGGAGACAATTTCTTGGCAAGTATTTTATCTCTATTTCTCTTGTTCATCAGGTAACTCTCGATGTTTGAAAGCTCATAAGATGCAGGTACATAATATAAACCCGGATATTGTTCATATGCCGGCATCTTTTGTTCTTCTTTAGTCAACCATTCATAGAAGGTTGCATCCCCTTGTTTTTGTGAGAATCCGATGAGATTAGTGAGGTTACATTGTGTATCCGTATCAATAAGTAAAACCTTCTTACCAAGTAACCATAGGGCAACGCCCAGATTGTATGCGGTTGTAGACTTACCTACACCGCCTTTGTAGTTCAGTGGACAAATTGTTTTTATCATAATATATGTTTTAGAAATTCGACAATGCAAAAATAATATATTTCTGCATATCTACAAATATAGATGCGTAGAAATATAAACATATAAATATATAAACATGTAGAAATATAGATGCGTAGAAATACAAATATATGGATACCCATAATCTGAGAATGCATTATTTCTATGATTTGTATGGAATGATGATTATATTTATATTTGCATAGAAATTCGACGGTCCTTTCGACCTGGGCAGTGTACGTGTCACGGCGTACCTGCCTTTTTCAAATAAATTCCTTGAATTTCACACCCTTAATTGAGTTGTATATTGTCGCTTCATTCTGTTCTGCATATATCTCAGTGGTAGTTATATGAGTATGCCCTAAAATGGATTGAATGGTTGTCAACGGTATTTTATAAAAAAGTAGGAGAGTGGCTGCTGTGTGTCGTCCGGTGTGGAATGATATATTCTTTTTCCCTATTTGCTGATTTTTGTATACTCTCTTAATTACTCTATTGCATTTGGCATTACTGGGAAGATAAAACAATTTTCCTCGAGTACGGTGAAACAGTCTCATAATTTTTAATGCTCTTCCTCCGAAAATCTGGTCGAGTGGCACATATACTTTTTGTTTTGTTTTTTGCATGGTGAAGTTGAGCCATCTTTTGTTTTTAATGCGTTTCATATCTGCATATGTCAATTGACATATGTCAGAGTAGCGTATGCCGGTATAACATGAAAATAAAAATGCTGAAAGCGCTTCTCGATAATCGCTTTCCATATTTGTAAAATTGGAAATTAAATATTCCTGGAGCTTATTAAGCTCGTGAGGGGTAAGAGACTCTTTCCGGATTATTTCTGCTTTTGTCACCGTTAGTGAGAATAGTTCCTCTATTGTTTCTTTTATTTGCCCGGTTTGTTGCGCAAGCCTTAATGCTCTTTTGAGACACTTCAGATATTTAAGAATTGTATTTGCACAAAGATTTTTACGAGTCAGATAAATTTCAAATGCTCTTATGAATCGTTTATCTATATCCTGATAGCTGGCCAATGGAGCAAATTCTATAAGCAGCTTTTTCGTCCTTTTATAGTTCAGCTTAGTATTTGGTGAAATCTTTTTGCTTTCCATGATGAGATTGAAAATCTCGATAGGGGAGTGATATACAGAATTGTCTTCTGATACTTCATGTATAATTGTATCATAGCTTCCTCCAAGGTTCTTTTGAGCTATGAAGTTAGGCGATATATTAATGATGGTAGAGTAGTCTTTAGCTGTAATAGAAAGCTGGCAGCAAAGGCTTTTTAATTTATTCACTTGTGCGATTGCATTAATCTCATGTTGGACTATTTTAGTCAAATTATCTAAATTCATTTTTTCTGCAAAGGTGGAATTTTTTTTGATAATTACTTCAGGAACTATTACAGCACAGTTTAAGCAGAATATAGTTACAATTTATGCATATTCTACTGAAGAAATATTAGGCGATGTAGATGAATTTTATTTGAAGGTAGACCAGCCGTTACCTTTTGATGTTATTTTTGATTATACTACAGGATATACAGAATGGGATGATAGATACGACCCACCGCAGGAAGTAAATCATGAAGAATCAACAACAGCTACATTAGTTAGCGGCAAACTTGAATCAAGTCATCAAACCCATAATGGTGGTGCTTATGGTGGTTCTATGGGAGTTTATACAACACTTTCATTCTACATTAATGGGGAAGAAATTAATCCTTCTGAACAATTTACTATTAATGGTAAGAAATACATAATAAAAATAGTGAGAATATAGAAAAAAGCGGAGAAAGTCAATGAACTTTCTCCGCTTTTTCCCTATTAAGAAATTGCAGAATTTCACACTTGTATGTGACATAATATCAATATGGACTATCGCCAAAAATAGCATAGAAAACAGTTCCGGAAGGATATTCTGTTTCCCTAATCTCTACTTCGGCACGTGATGTAATACGTTTATCATCAACATACCAACCTTTGAACTCTTGCCCGTATAAGTGACTTAGTTTCATAATGTCTCCTTTCTGTAATGTGACGGTAAGTCCCCCATTACAATTTGCTTCTCCATAGAATTTTTGATTAACATAGACCATAATTTTACTATTTGAAGTCTGAGAGACATAGCTTCTACCCATTACAGAATAAACTGTACCTTTTAGAGTAAATTTTGCAGTAATAGTTCCTGAAGTAATACTTCATAATTCTATTTCAAGTTCTCTATTTTGTTCCGGTGTACAAAACTTGCTTTTTTCTAAAAGAAGTAGGTTTTGTTCAATTTCCTTAGCATGTGAATCCTTAACGCCGCAATCTTTTGCATATTCATTCCAGTGTGAGGCTACATCAACTATTTTTTCTACAATTTCATTTGCTCTATTAATGCCGGCTTTATTAGCCACATCAATTAAATCGTTATATGAAAAATTGTCTTGTTTACCATTAAGTGACATCTGATGTCTATTAGTCCATCTCCCAGATGGTGAGTAAGAATAACACAGGTCATAAGCTGGAGCTAATTTCCATTCACCTTGTTTATTCATTATGAAACTATGATTCTTTGTATGGTCATCATGATTTCTCATAACAACATTAAAAACCATCCGACGATAGAATTCTTCCATTTGTGGGTAGCTTAGTTTCATTTTTCTCATCACTCCGAATGCTTCTTCGTATGAATGGCGAACATCCCGGTCATAATGGGCAATTCCTGCGAGTGTTTGTACATGCAGCTTTTCTCCATTATCTTCTCGGTCAAATCGTTTTGTCATAAAATGACTATAGTCATGTTCGACCAATAGCCGTGATTCCATCATATTTATTCCACATGATTGGGCCATACGGTAATATGCATATTCAATATTCCCAATACCTTTAGGGTTATTTGTTATCTTATCATGTTCCATAAAGGTGGTTCCATCGAACTTTAACAGCCAATAGTGAAATCCTTCCGGAGCTTTAATCTGTCCTGATCTTACTTCGCCGGTCATGTCGTTATACGCAATAATAGCCTTTGGTTTTGCACCTCCTGCAGATGTTCCGACTTTTAAAATATCAAGAATAGATTTATTTTCCTGGTGTAACTTTTCCTGGAATGAAGCTCTGTTATTGAATATACTATCTGCAAGTTTTGTGAGCTCTTCAATATGGAGAATTGACGATTCTTCTAACTCCTTAAATTGGTGACTTGGTTCAAATTCTAAAGCACCCATGCCTCTTTTCCCAACATAGCATAATCGGTCTAACGGTGTAATCTGCTCATTAGATAATCCATGACTCGAGAACCACTCATTAATAATTTGGGTTCCAAACTTATCCGGCAACGAATCAGCAATTAATCCTGGTAAACCGCCAAAACATGGATTTTTAGTATTTAAAAATTGATATACTCTATCTTCAGAGCTTTTTTTAAGAGGCATCATAAGTGGAGATATATCAAGTTTAGAACGAAGAAATTTAGGCTCGTATTGAAACGCTGCAATATCTTGCTTTTCATTCCAGATAAGAGAGCCTACGTTTTGCTCCCATAATTTGACATCAACAATAAGTGACATAGTTTAAAATTTAATTCCTTACTCTCTTTTTATTTTTACCTTGTAACTTTTTCATTAGAATTGGGGATAAAGGAGGTTCAGGTATAAAACCTTCAAGATTCTCCAGCATATCCAATTCTCTCAATATTCGAAGAATTTTATCGAATGATACATTTTTTCCTTGTTCTAATCGAACTACTGTATCAAGTCCAACGCCTGCCCCCTCGGCAAGTTCCTTTTGCTGAAGATTCTGCCTGATTCTATACTCTTTTATCCTTAATCCTACTTCTTTTAAAATAGCCAAGTTACTTTTTTCTGTCCACATATTTTTTTGTAAAGATATAAATAATACCTGATATATCAATTGTTATACGAAAAATATAATATATTAAATGAAATATCAGTTATTATAAGATATTGAAATGTCATTGTTCATTACTTCAGGAACGATTACGGCCAATTTCAAAGAGATTGTCTCCAAAAATACGTGTACAATAACAATACAAGTACCCGGAACTTACGTATATGGAGGTCAGACTTATCACCTGTATGGATGGGATGGAGAGGCTGACATTTATATTGGAGATCATTATGCTGGAAGTATTAGCGGCCCGGGCACCAATAGTATGACTGCGGCATTTTCCTATACTGGAACATCAGTGCGAGCCGGAGCCTCTGTTGAAGTCTCTGCTTCAAGATTAACTTTGTATTATTCATCTTCTGGAGGTGGTCAGATTCCTTGCCCGACAATGACCGGTACAGGTTCTTTGGATTCCTCATTCAGAGCAACAATACCGCTAGTGAAAAAATGAGCTGCCCACGCCTGAAGGCATGAGTAAACAGGACAATAGGGAGAAGAAAGTCTTAGAGCGAGGAAGTTATATCAGCTTCCTCGCTCTTGATTAAAGGGCATCACGGAAATACACGTAAACAAATGTTGTGGTCTGTACGGTAAATCCAATGTGTGCAGTTGAACGTGCGCCGTTGACTGTACAATATTCAAATATCATCCGATTACCAGTAGGAGAATCCCCTGAAGATATTTCCTCAGTAGTCAAGTCTCCTGCTATTTCAGTACCTTTCGCATACGCACCACCTTGTATTTTAGTCATCGTTTTAATATCATAAAAATAGAGATAGTTGGGAGGAGTAAGTATCTTATAATCATTTATAGATTCATCCCAATAAAAATATTCTATTACAACAACATGCTTACTAGTAGTTTCTTTAAATTGCGCTGTAATAGTTCCTGAAGGAATTTCATAGCTCTATTTCATCATCTTTCGAGGTGGAATTTTTTGTTTGCATGAAGTTTATGCCATGGATGAAATTATGTGTCATATTATTTTTATCCTGAATCTCGGATTGCATACGGTTAATTGCAGTCTTAAAGAAAAAATCTATCAGGTATTCGTCTGTTGCTTCTTTCCGTATGAATTTGAGTGCAGAGATATATTCCTCCCTTTTTTCACGAGGAATAATGAGTATAGGCTGCTCTTTTTTTAGCAGGATAAAATTTGTAAACATTCTCCCTATACGCCCATTACCGTCTCGGAAGGGATGAAGATATTCATAAAACCCATGGAACTTGGCTGCGATTATCATTGGATGAACTCCATCTGAATCAATGGCTTCCTGTGTGCTTTTTAATAGAAGGGGTACACGCTTAATCAATTCTTTATGGTCACCAAAAATTGTGTCGCCTGCACACATATCCACCGTAGTGTATTCTCCCGGACGTGATGGGTGTTCATCATGCTGTGTCCGATATGATAAAGTATGCTCTGTTAAGAGTCTGTGCGTTTCTTTCAACAGTTCTTCAGATAAAGGCTTATCAAGGTTCTTCAGTAAAAATTCGTATGCCTGGAAATGGTCAAGCATCTCAAATGCTTCCAGTAACGTTTTTCCTTGCGGTATCATACCAAGCCCTTTTTCCTTGAGCGTGCGTGTTTCATCAACAGAAAAACTATTCCCTTCAATGGCGCAGCTGTGGGCAGAAAATAAAATCTCATTATATTCAATGAAATCCTGTTTGCTGAATTTGTCCGATACAATTTTTTTGTATTGCGAAACAAGTTCATCGTATTTTGTTATTAGAGTACCTTTCATTAGCTTTTTATTTTCAAAGATACAAAAAACTGACTTATGATGAAATTTCTTCAGGTTCTATTAAAAGAATATCTTCTGAAGGGATATTCCATAAACCGACGTCTTTCAGAGCTGGAGAAAACTGTTGCTTTACATTCAGAGAAGATAGATTTCTTTGTCCGCACTTCACTGCCGCCGGTGGAAGGTATCTTTTATGACGGACAGATATTCGATGCATACAAGTTCGCAACAGATTTGATTAAGTCGGCCAAGACTTCCCTTGTGCTGATAGACAATTATGTCGATGAATCGGTGTTGCTCATGCTGTCCAATAGAAAACGGCCGTCCTAATACAGGAAATCAACGAACCGAGAATTTCAGCATTACTATTTCAGCTAGATATTCAAGTAATAGTATCACGCATTATTTGAGTGGTTCTCCTTCAGAAATACAGATGCTAACAGAACCACACATAACATCAGTAAGTCCATCCAGTGGAATTTCTGACGGATATAATTTTGTTATAAATACTGATTGTATCAGCATTAATAAAATAAAGGCTGGGATTTATTCCAGCCTTTAAGTACTATCTATCATTTTTCTTTTCTATGAAAATCTGATACCCATTATAAATCCAATTATATTTGACTTTATTTTCTAATTATATTATAATTACCATAAGTCCCATCTTCAGGAATTGAAGTGCCATTATATATTGTTTTTCCTTCGCAGATGATTACGAATTTTGTAATCTCTGATGTTCTTCTTTTTCCATTACCATAACCATCATCTTCATTAATACGTCTTATAATTTCATCTCCAGAACCAAATGTTTGTGACCATTGGTCCTTCTCAGATTGTGCATTATCTCTATAAGTCGTCTCTGTAAAATAATAGCTTACATTTAATGAGCATTGTACAGATGAGGTAATTGTATATGTAATATAGTCTATTTGACCTGAGCCATTTGATTCAGTTCTTGTGTTAACAGATAGATAAACGTTAACTTTGTTCTGTTTAAACTGTGCTGTAATAGTTCCTGAAGCACTATTTAATGTCGCAGTAGTACTTGTACTATTAGCATTGTCAATCGTTACACTACCATTATTAACCGTCCAACCTGCAAATTCATAACCATTATCTGGTATTGCTTTTATTGAGAAAGGTACCTCTCTTTGGATTGCTACTTGACCACTTGGAGATACTTTTCCACCAGTTCCGGCATTTATGGTAAGCGTACCGGTTTTCTTCTTGAATCCTACATGAAATAAATGATCTTGACCCTCAATAGAGACATCAAAGGTAGAAGCTCCACCATTGGCATTGTCGTACTTTTTGGGTTGAGAGTCGGGGCCACCGTAAAAATAATTGATTTCGTATCCGGGGTCTGGCGTGGCAGAGACAATGGCTTTTGCAGTCCCGTCATAAAGTCCTGCTCCGCTCGCAGTTCCTCCCACAAACTGGATTGTTCCGGAAGACCTGGAAGGCTGTGCATCCGTTTCTTCTCCTTCAATGATGATTCTGTAATCGCCACTGATTCCGGGCTTGTCCGAAACAACTTTTGGCTCATTTTCGTTTTGGCAGGCAGCAAATAGTGCAGCCATACCGCATGCTAAAAATAAATACTTCATTTTCATAATTATAATTATTAAAAGTGTTACTTCTTTCTTCAAAACCGGAGGATACTCACGCAGGCTCCGGGTAAAAACATTTAAATAATAAATAACTATAAATATCCATTGCAAAGCTAAGTATGCACCAGTGCAACAACTTTGCACTCTTCCTTTTTTCTTTCGCTATGTTGATAATTTTACTTCAAATGTTGCATACAATGTAAACTCGTTGTTGAAGAAATATGTATTACGCTGTTTGTCATAACTTATATCCGCACCGAGCGATTTAAGTTCAGATATATAGTTTGCAATGGTTCGCCGTGACAATCGCATTTTTCGTGCAATGTCACTTAGTGAGCCTGTATGTTCCTGCTTAATGAGAGTATACAGCCCTTTAATTCTTTCCAGGTAATCGACAATATTATTACTTACCATTTCGAATACATTTTAAAAAGGTTTTATAATACGCTTCGTTGTTCAATAATTTTTTCATGACTCCCGCTTTTCCATTTTTTTTGTATTCATCATGAAGAAGTGGAAAGGTCGTATCTTCTATGATTGCTTTCTTTAGTTTCTCCAGTATGGGAGACTTCAGGTCTATTCCTGCTCCGTTCATCGAACAGTCGATACTGTAGAAATAAATCTGCTTAAGATTATACTTCATCAGGAACTCGTAATCCTGAGGTGCAGCATCCATCCCTTCCTTAACCATTGTTCGCAATATTATCTGTTCAACTTCATCTCTCATGTCCATCATACCATATTGGGTTTATTGCTCTTTTATTTTTACGTATCTCAAAGTGGAGGTGATTACCTGTGCTTTGTCCTGTACTCCCGACAAATCCTATAGCTTGTCCTTGCTTGATTTCTTTACCTGCCGTAGTGTAATAGGCCGATAAATGCCCGTAGATACTGGTAAATCCGAACTGGTGCTGTATTATGATACAGCGTCCATATCCTCCTTTTCTTCCGGCATATATGACGTTCCCTGATCCGGCGGCATATACCGGAGTGGCCAGCTCGACTGCAATATCCACCCCCGAGTGAAATTTTTTCGTTCCTGTCAGTGGGTGATTACGGTATCCGTAATGACTGCTTATCCGGTATTTACCTTTAACTGGCCATTGTAGGGGTAGGGATTCGTACATACCTTCTTTGTGGAGAATATCTATTATTTTCCCTATCGGCTGTAAAGTGTGGCATCCTTCAAGCAGTTCTATCAGACTGTTTCTTACATTCGGGTTTGATGAGATAGATAAATGCAGCATGCAGGCTATCATATAGGTTATCATCGGTAGACCCTCCTGAGTATCTTGTCTGCTTCGTCTTCAGTTTTTTGCTCTTGAGTATTGCGGAAAACTTCTTCAGATTCCAGGATGGATTTATTTTTCAGTTTATAGAAGAAATGACGGCCACCATTCTTCTCCTGAATCTCTATGACAAGTCGTTTTTTGTCAGGTATTGTGAACTTATTCACGGCCACAATAAATGTTCTTTTCTCGTGAGCCGGAATGTCTTCCGGATAATCGAATGTGAACAGAACGTTTTGTTCCAGCTGCTGGATAGCTGTTTTCTTGCTTTTCTTCGCATCCTGAATGTACAGACGCATAAAGTCTATCGTATAATTAATCTGGGTGCGGTTACGAAGAGAAATTCTGAATAGGAGAATATCATTGTGAATAAAGATATTGTTTATCTCAAATTCAACCCCGGATATTTTATCGGTTAATCCAAGATTCATCGGTAAACGCTTATTTATCGCATCATGGATTTTTTCTTTCTGGTCGGTAGTCAATTCTCCTTCGTCAAGTATTGCTACTTTCTGCTGTTCGTCTTTATCAATGACGAAAGTGAAGACTTCAGGATTGGGAGAATATTTAAGATTAAATGTGTAGAATTTTCCGTTATCCGTGACAACGGAAATGTTCGATTCCTTTTGAAATTCACATACAGCTTTGACCGCAAGAATGTTGTCTACACCTTCAGCTTTTTCAACTGTTATGTCTTGAGAACCGTGGTCCTCATATGTGATTTTTCCGGGGAAAATCAGATACATTTGTTTATCCTTACCAACTGGAAGTACATGCGGAGTAGGGGAGGTGTCCCCTATATGAATGTAACTTACTTTTGGTGTTTCACTATAGTGAATGGAATATGAATAGAACTTAGTATCTGCCGTAACGATAGAAAGATTCGTTTCGCCCGGAAAGTTTCTTTCTGCTGCAATGATACGGATAATGTTGGGCTGTGCACTCACTTTTTCAGCAAGTATATGGTCATTCCCCGCGTTACAGTATTTCACTTCAGTGGGGAATATTATGTGCAGCGTCTTTTCATATCCAATCTCCAGAGGAGTAGCAGAAAGTTCCTCAATCATTTGCGCGTGTGCCAAGAAAGGGATTTGCATTATTATGAATAACAAGTATTTTATCATGGTTTTTTGTCCTCCATTAATAGGATTTGATAATTGGTTTTTATTGTTACTTTGATTTTCCGGATATTCTTGCTTGTAGCGGATTTTGTCGCGCTGATAACACTGTTTGCCGCACCTGCCACAAGCTGGGTACCGATGTCCAGTCCTCCTGATATATTGGTATTGGCTCCTGAAACGGCTGATGCACCAGCATCTTTGGCCACGTCTGATTTCGGGTTCCCGGGAACATATATTCCTTCAATGGCATCACGGGAATACACGTTCTTCTTGAAGGGAAGGATATTATTGTTGATATTAATCGAACTTATCTTAATAATAACCCTTTCACCGTCAATCGCTGTGACCTCTCCGTACACTGGCGTACCTTTTCGTATTCGCTGGCCGTCGTCAGTCAGGCAATTTTCAGCAAGCTGCATTTTAAGAGTCGAACCAACCATGACTGTCTGTGTGGAATGGACGAATGCTTTTATCGCGTTTTTCTCATCTTCTTTAATCAGTCGAATACTGTTAAAAGTACGACGTACAGGAGGTGTAGGCTTGGTTATCGCTATGCTTGTAGTATCCTTTTCTATATTTACTTTTTTCTTTTTTTGCGGCACAGCTTGTACGGCCGTCTCTGTACGCTGCTGAACAGGCTCCTGAAATGCACCCTCGTTTTGTTTAATGAGTTCCTGGATTCTCTGTAAGTCCTCTTCATTGGACGTGTCAGGCTTGGTTTCTTCATATTGATTACGTCTGGAATTTTTTTTGACCTCGTTAATCATTTCATCTACCGTATATCCGGATTTTATTTCGCTGCGAAGTTTGACTTCATCACCTTTACTTTTCTCATCCCTTGGAAGTGTGAGATATATCAGATACAGCAGCCCAATTACTACTACTCCTATAATTCCAATTATTGTGAATTTCGTTCTCATTTCATTACTTAGGCATTATGCGATAAAACAGGTATAATACTAAGGCTAACATTTCTGCGACAATTATCCCGAGAGAGATAGCCATAAAATTGGGGTATTTAGTTTTCATATGGCAGATAGGTTTGCTGATAATTCTTAAAAAAGAAGCCGGTCACATTCTCTGGATATTGCGGTGTTGTCCTTATAGCGGTACCTTCACTGATTATCCGGACTTTCTTGGTACCCGTATTTGAGATAATTGATAGAACGGAAGAGAACTGTACATTATATTCATTTCCCTGTACGCTTACCTTATTTATTCTTTCAAAGTCGCATCTATATACGACTCCTAGCTCAAGTGCATCTCCGTAAGCACGGTCTGCCTGATACTTTGCAAAAATGGTATTGGCATCACCTTTATTCACGAGGAATAGACCGCGTGCCTGGTTTTCTTCAATTGTAAGGCGGTCAAAGCTGTTAAGGTAGTAAGCTGTATAATAACAATGACTTTTTAGAAGACTTTCAAACAACTTGTCTGTTTGCATGGCCTTGAAATGTACGAATTCACCACCTTCGTTTATCACTAATATCTTATTCATGGCATTATTAACGACCCGGTAGCTAAAGAATAATACCATTGCTATTGTAACAGAACAGAAGATAAATACAATTTTCGTTCTGAGTGTAAAACTTTTTCGAGCTTCAGCATACTTGCTGAAATCTTTCAGTATGTCTTTAATGTTGCGCATCATAACCATTTATTTACCATTGATTTTATAGTTGCTAATAAGGATAGTTTAAGGATAAAAGAAAAGATTACCAATACAAATGCTGGCCAGACGGAGTTAGTGATAAGTTTTGCTGTATATTCGTCTGCAAAAACACTTGCCATTATAAAACCTGGATACAACATAAAAATACCGAACATGCCTTTCATCCATGTAAAGAATGAGCTGCGTGTATCGTTATTTAGGAGACATACGATTGCAATAGGCCCAACAAGTTCCATCATGAGTACCATCAGATAGCGATTTGCTACAAATATGTGCATAACATAATTATATGCACACGCAAAAAAAGCGCCTATTGCTGACATAAGAATTCCAGAAATAGCCTTGAAAGGACCAGATACTACAGCATCAGCCAAATCCATATTTTGAGAGTCCTCAATCATTGACTCTGCTAAATGAAAGATGTGTTCATTATGATTATATGCACCTGAAGGAGCAAGTTTATTTACGAGTTGGTCTGCAGTATAGGCAAGTAACTGTTCAAATAACGTAACAAAGACAGGTAGCATTACTATTACTAACATTACAGCCATGTATTCCTTCCCAACTTCAAAGAAATGCTTTGTATTAAATCCTTTCCCTTCCGAAATCATATCTTTTACTATTCCGGACAATTTGAATACAAGTGTTGTAATTATTATACCGGCAATAATAGCGAAAAGAGCATCAAAAACGATACTTGTTTTTACGTATGCATATGCATCGAAAATATCCTCAAATGCATAGTCTATTTTATATTGTGGATTCATTTCAACATTCGTTTAATAGCGTCATAATTACTAAGGATTGAAGATAATTTGTATATCTTCTGCTCTTCCTCTTTCATCTCTTTTTCAATTTCAGTTAGAGCATTCAAACGTTCTGCATCATTCATTTTGACAGTTGAGGATAATATCATCTTTGATAAACTAATCATTCTATTGTTATTGGATAATATTTCAGCAATAGAAGCCATCAATGTCTGTGCGGTTTGGGAACTTAGTTCATATTTCCCTACTATTTCTACACACATGGAGGATAGACGAATCTGCCGTTCCATAATGTTTTTGACGGTAACTGAGTTACCAATTGTAGTATTAACTTTACGCATCATATCAAGACCCTCATCAAGTTTACTTTTCTGGTCGGTGAGTAGGTCTACCTGTTTCTGTAATTCCACATAATTCTTAACATTCTGGGCTAGATTTGGAGCATCTGCTACAGCCCATTGGGCATGTAGCTGTAGGGATAGAAATGATACTAATAAGGCAATAAATAATTTTTTCATGACTTTATTTTTTATGTTCATTAATATATTCTGTAATAGCATCCTGCATGGACATTCTCTTGGTCTTTTCTTCAAGTTCTGACCATATTTCACCTTCAGTCTGGAAGGCTAAGAATTTTTCTTTAGAAAATTCCAAGCGTGTTACTGTAGCGTAATTCTCACCCATTCTCATGAAGCATTCGGAGTAAGGACGAAGACCGGAAAAGTTGTTCCGCATGGATTTCATTAATGCTATCTGGTAATCTCTTGTAATCTTGAACTTGTCTATTATACTTTGATAGATTACTTCCTTTGTTGGCAATACAAAAAGCATATCTGTATTACTGATGATATTTTTGGTATTTTCGTCGTCGGGAAGCTGCTCAGGTGTCTGTACGATGGTATACACAGCACCATTTTCTTTACGAATCTTCTGGTAACAGAACGCCACAGAACTATGAATACCAGTTCCGGTGGCAGTATCAGTCATTTGTGCCGTTTCCGCGTATTCGTCGAAAATCAGAATTCCTCTTTTCCTTCTGTCAGATAGAAGTTTCTTCTGAATAATGGAGAAAATCATACTCATTACCAGATTACTCAGGAATCTGTCCTGCTTGATTTGCGTAAGTTCAAATACGATGAATTTCTTTGATGCAAAGTCCATTTGAGTATCCTTGCATACATTCTCATATCGCTGTCCGGGTAAAAACTCACCGCAGTTCAACTTGAATGACTCCAGGTCGAAATATTTGCTCACAACATTTTTCCGTTTGAGTATCTCATCATAGTTTTCTGTTACATAATGGTAGAAATTTTCGAAATTATGTCCGGAAGATACCTGTTCGTAATAGTCCTGGATGAATCGGGTTAATGCAACCTCTTTTTCAGATTCTTCTTTCGTGAACATATGTTTCCAGTAACGCTGAATAATTCCTGAAAGCATTTCCAGATCATTATTGTCAAGTTCCTTTCCTCCCAAATCAAACGGGTTAATTCCAAGTGGCGTTTTACCGTCATAATCTACATGTAGAGATATATCCGGATACAACTTGCAAAGCTGGCTGAAGGATTTTCCGAATTCAACGACGATGCAAGTATAATCCTGCTCTATTAGCTGTTGGGTGAAATTCAGTGTGAAGGCTGACTTTCCTCCACCAGTTCCAGCTATAATCATTCCGTTACGGGCATTTACACGTTTCTTGGATGCATCCCAAATGTCCTTACGAAGAGGTATCTGATACATTCTATCATGTACGAAGATTCCTTCATTATCATTCCTGTATTCACTGCACTGAAGGAATAGACAGAGTGCAATAGGTAAGGTCGTAAGGATGAGATACTCCTTTGGCATGCAGCTTATTTGCCCTGGAACGCAAGAAAAATGGATTCTTCCAAGATTATCATATCCTGGTATATAGTATCTGAACTGATTAATATTTAACGTTTCCTTTACAGATTTCTCTGCTTTGTCAAGTACAGCTTCTGATTCATCAAAAATGCAGACTGAAAAATGGGTACGCACAAGCGTTTCGTTTTCTTCGATAATTTCCTCTTGGAGCTTATCGAGTTTTTCAAACTGCACTTTTATACTTTTGCTCATGGAGCTGTTTGAGCCATAGATGTCTATATTTCGAGCAATCTGTGTACGTAGCTTTTCATTTCCTTCCAGATATATAATCTGGTTGACAATGTGGTTATAGGGCAGGTACATTCCCAATTCCTCTAAAAGAGGGTGATACAGTTCTGCATTAGCCATCGGAAGTGAGCTGTCTTTCACATAACTGTTTATATTATCTGGAAACATTGTTTCATCACATATGCAGTAATATCTTGCATTTGTTTTCCCTACATGTATTTCCTTGTCGATGTGTATATCCGTAATGGCATTATTGTCAGTGAAAAGATTAGAATATCCTAAAATAATGTTCCTTAAATCGTTTCCTTTTATTGGTTCAATCAGTGTGTCTCTCAGATTCTTAATAATGCTTACACAGTTATTTATCGCTTCAAGAAAATCAGAGAATTTATCAAGATCTTCTTTATGCAAATTTTCTTTATATGCCAAAGGCGAAGCTACATAGGCTTTGTCTAACGAGTTGAGACCCGTCAGTACAAAGTGAATGACGCACAAGTGTTGCATATAGAGTCTTCCTTCAAAATGTTTGGCATCTGCTATATCAAGAAATGACCAATTTAACGGTACAGCATGATAATTTTTCCTTAAATATAGGTCCTGTTTATGTATATAGCATCCGTCCGGGAGAAACTTGAAGGCTTCTTTCAGGAGGCTGTCTCTTTGGTCTATATCCTCACGTGAAAGCGAATAGCATTCAGGCTCTTCTAATTGATAGGATATGCAGATATTTCCACCTTTGGTGAGAATTATTCCATTATCCTCATTGATAACGTCTAATATACTATATGCTTCGTCTGTTCTCATTTTTTCTGATAGTGTGGCTTAAATGAAAATTACTAATTGTATATTCTTTCTTTATTTCATCGAACTTCTTGCTTCTTGCGTTCTTCCGGAATTTCTTGACTAAAACAGGAAAAATAATTATACTGCAGATTGGTGTCATGATGCATGAACTCCAGTTTCCGGCCATTATCCCAGAACGTAAGCCCAAGATGAAAAGTATAAATGCTCCTGATAATGCTGCTACCAGTATCCAGTAGTCTGTTGAAAGGAAGCCCCTGATTTTACAGGGACTTTCCAAACCTTTTCTGAAACTGTGTTTCATACTTGTAATGATATTCCGGATATAGCCGACTTAACAGCTGTGACAACTATTGCGGCTACAAGGGCATAACCAACATACCAGGCAAGCGCAAAGAGCCCATCCTTACGTGTTCCTCTATTATCCTTGTCTATAATATTGTCCCATTGCTGAGCCAATCCTAAGACAATTCCGGCAAGCATAAATGCAACAAAAATAGGTAAGGTATAACCATCAAGTATTTGATTCATTGCGCTTCGAGCATCTTGTGCGAATGCGCCGGTTGATGTTGCTAAAGCAAATACGAATAGTGAAATCTTTTTTTTCATATTTATTTTTCATTTATAGTTCCTTCATAATTTCCTGCCTGTTCCCAGTCTGTGATTATTACATCTCCATTAATGACTAATTCCTTGCTATCACTGATGGTAAGGTCAAAGCTGTATTCCTTACCTGCTTCATAAGTTTTAGCGTCTGCGGTATAATCATATTCCTTTCCGTTGTAGGTGATATTCATCTTCAAGACTTGAGAGGATTCCGGGCAAATCAGGACACTTGACGATTTGGTTGTTATATCTCCACTTCCTCCAACCGTCAGTTTATCGGTTTTTAAATTGTATGTCGCAGTGTTGGGAACATTCAGCAGCTTGACTTGACATGAACTTGACCCGTCAATTGTTACATTAATCTTGCTGAGTATATGCTTCATTGTAATGCTTATTGAGGGGTTTGACTTACTGGCAGATATTGCCGCAGAAGCAAGATAATCAGTCTGATTATTAAGATTAATATTCAGTGCACTGCAATCAGTTGTTTCCGTGTAGGGAGCAAAAGAATATATCTTGGCGTCTTCAGTAAGAAGGATTTGAGAAAAGTTCCATCCTGGTGACTGATAGGTAACATGCACTGGATTACTTACGCCGGGGTACGCCGTTCCTGAAGAAGTCAGAACATACATACCGAAGTCTTCTACTACTTTTTTTTCATTGGCCGAACGTGAATAGCATTCTACTTGCAATGCTTCATTATGTTCTGGCGAATCATTGGTACAGCTCGCAAGAGCTGCACCAATGAATGCTGTTATTATGAGGTTTCTTATCATGTTAATCTTCAATATCTACGGAGTTTTTCTTTTTCTGTCTCACAGTTATTGTTACTTGTTTTCCACTTCCTTCTTGAGTAAGGGTGATAATGGCGGCGCGTTGTGTCGTATTTGGGTTTTCCGTAATAATCAAGGTGCCATCGCTACCTAGTGAGCCGAATGATGAAGTATTCCATGATGAGCTCCAGTTTGCTTGAACCGTTGTTGAATTGCCATCGATTGTAATGGTCTTCTGGCTGACAATGGTATATTTTGCTGTTCCACCGTTTGATTCGAAAGTTCCGCTAACTGAAGTTCCACCATTAATGGTAAATACATAGGTTTCCGTTCGACCTGGTTGGGTTAAAGTAACAGAATTGGTTACCCCTCCACAGCTTGCTGTAATGATGGCAGAACGCGTGCTGGTTGTTGTGTTTTCACTCACCCTGACGGTCGTTCCTTGGATAACAAACGCCGGATTGTTGCTGCTTAGTGATACGGTTCCGGTTGCGGTACCCTGTAACTCACCATTGATGTACACATTTCGTACTGCAGATGCTGTGATAGCCGAACTACCTCCTGCTGTTTTAATTTGAGTCGGATTAGCCGATATATTTACAGTCCAGCTTGAGTAATTGCGATACTTCGGTACCAAAGTACGGTCTGACAATACCTTAAATGTATATGACTGGTTAGAACTTAGTAACTGATTGTTCTCATACCATCCGACAAATTCGTATCCGGGATTGGGTGATGATGTTACGGTAGCCGTACTTCCCAGACTGTACTCTCCGGCTCCGCCCGTTGTGCCGCCCGGAGCGTAATCCTTGATGCTTACCGTCTTTTTGTAGGTGATGTTGAACTGATGGATATTTCCCGCTACAAGAGGCATGGATGATGTCCCCTGTAGGGTCAGATTGCTTCCTCCGGAAAGCTGTATATGGTTGGTATTGGTTGACAAGGTCTGTTCTGGCAGAGTCACACGGAACAGGGTATTCCGGTTTTCGTCCGGCTTATAGCTGTACATGCTTAAATCCGTTACGGTTTCATCTACCTTAGTTTCTCCGGTAAGAAGATTATACGAACTTCTGTACTTCACGTTCTTGATAACGGCTCCGGTCACTTCTCCGTCATTCTTATTGATGTGTACCTCCACGGTTGAGTTCCTGTGCTGGAAGTTCAGGGGAACGCAGAAGTCAATGATTTTTTCCGTGTACGAGCCACTCAGAAAGTCACTCGACAGCCAGCCCGAAAGGGCATCCTGATTGACACTGGTGTGGGTGATATTCGTTATATCCCTCTGAGTCTCATCATAGGGATAATATACATAAAAGTCAAAATCCGGTCCCTTGGTGATAACTATGTCATCCGCCTCTGTTGCCGGATTGAATTTCTTACCGTCATATACATATTTGCTGTTTGTCGCAAAGTCTGCTCCGGAGTTTCTGACAAACACACCGATGGCATCACCCTTCTCAAAGGTGCCTCCTTGGGTGTTGCGGCTCTCTCCCGATACGGTAAAGGTAATATGCCCTTTCGCTTCCGGAATATTTGCCTGTTCCTTGCTGCAGGCAGCGCAGAAAATGGTCAATAATAAGGATGGAATAATAGTTTTTAATCTCATAAAATTTTAGCAAGGGACTTGCGCCTTGCAATCGCTTTCGTTAATATTTTCAGTTATATATACCCATAGGCTAAAACCTATGGGTATGATGTTTGTCAGTTCATTATTTAACGGGTGACAGTTCGATGTCTGTTACAGAATCAGTCCACGGCTCGATAGTTACCGATGTTCCGTCCTCACCGCCGATTTGTGCTCCATTCGAAGATAAGCTAACAGAATAGATGTAGCGTTTTCCGGCTACCCATTCAATTGCCGGGATTTTATATTCATATTTGACATTGTCAATAGTCACGTTGATAGTTGCTTCATCCTTCTGATAGGAAATCGGGAATACAGCAGCAGCGAAGTCAACAGGAGTAGAGCCTACTGTAGGGATGGTTGTGTTAGGCTGCCAAGACAGTTCGGTCTTAGCCGGAGTGAAGGTAATCTTACCGTTGTCATTCAGGTTCATCGTTCCTTCGGTAGCGAACTTGTTCTGTCCTGCTTTCAAGCTGGCTGCACTCAGAACGCCTTCGTTCTTATAATCCGGAGATACTTTTAAGCGCAAAACGAACTGAGAAAGCGCATGTTTCATAACGATGTTGGCAACAGGATTTGCAACAGAGATTTCATTACTTTTTCCCCACATGTAATCCGTTGTTGCTGCTTGTACGGCAACCTTAGTTCCGTCTGTTGCAGTAGCTGAATAGGGATAATAAGCATAGACATGGGCTTTGTCAGCAGTCAGATACATATCTGCTGCAAGGCTCCATCCCCCTGCATTTTTGGTAGCCTCGTTGTTCTGGCTGGAGAATTTCGGATACGCATCGCCCCATCCTGTTGCCTTGTACATGAACAGACCCAACTTGTCGTTGTCTTGCCATTGAGTCTTTGACTCAAATCCTGCTCTGGATTCAGAACCTTCGATTACTGCATTGATGCTTGCTTTGCCTGCTTCATTGCTCTGTACACCTTCCAGCTCATTGTTGTTGCATGAGCTGAATACTCCGGCAGCGAGTGCTGCCATTAAAATCACTTTTTTCATTTTTTATAAAGATTTAAATTAATAAATTGTAGCACTTGGCTACTGTAATTCTGTTTCAGGACAATCTATCCAGTCGGTGATTGTTACCGTTTCCACTTTCATGCCCTTGCCCACCTCGAAGTCTATCTCCAGCGTAATTTCGTCATCGTTCAGGGGACGGAGGTGTTGGGACAGGTCTATGGTTCGGATTTCGTTGAAAATCTCGTTGTCATTGTCCATTTCTACCTTCACTGTAAGTATGTTGTCCGTGTCCGGATATACTCCGAACAGGTAGAAACTGCTGTTCCATGTACTGCCTTCTTTCTTGAACTCTCCCGGCAGGATGGCAGAACCGCTCTTCTCCCGTGATACGAGATAGCGCGATGTACTCAGACCGTCCAGCTCGTAGCTGATGCGGGATAACGGCTGCACGTTCCCGGTGACATTCAGCTTTAGGTTTACCTTGCTCACGAAATTCCAAGGCGTGATTTTGTGTGTCCTGCTTTCCTGGTACTCCAGCTTTTCGTTGAATGCCGATGAGCAGCAGTATTTCTGCACAGCTGTGATATAGGCTTTGCCGTTGACCGTGTCTGTGGGAACAGACAGGTTGCACTCATAATAATCATCCAAACGGTTCACTTGGTAATCACCTGTGTAGAAGACAAAGCGGTAATCCCCTCTCGGAAGCTGCCAGCGCAAGGTGTCTTGCGTGAATGTCTTTGCTTCTTGAATTGATGCATTCCCTTGGAAAGGGATTACATGGCGCAGCGGAGGAAGCGGTGCTTTTTCCGTGATGTTTTCCCAGTCGCAGTAGGCTATCAGCTCACCGTATCTGGTACAGAAATCCTCATTGAAGTCACATGACGGAAGCAGGAGGCATGATGCTAAGGCTATTGCAGCAGGAATTTTTTTATTCAAGTTCATCTTTGTATAAGTTATAGGTTTTTATCAGTGTGTTAATCTCAGGGTCAAGCTTGCCTCTCCATATCTTTGTCTCATCCTGTTCACAGGCTTTGACAAAATGCTTGACTGCCTCAGTCTCATCTTTCAGGCGGTAGTAGAGTATCGCAAGTATATAGTTGCGGTTGGACGTATCTGCCTGTCTGTTCATGATTCCCAAAGCCCGGCGGTCGTAGCCCAGTGACATCAGACATATCGCAGTGTTGTAATCATCCGGATACTGGTCGTCAAGAACGACAAGTGCCTTCTTGTACTGTCTGTTCTCGATCATCCTGATGGCATCCTGATAAGTCGAGTCTATTACAGGCATGATGATGGTGTCCTGAATCATGCCCCGGCGGTGCAGATGGAACTTAAATTCCACGGCACGAAGAAGCGGATAGTATTTATCTCGCATGCGCTTGTATCCTTCCGGATAAGTGCGCAGTGCTTCTTCCCTTCTGTCCGGATTGTTGACATTCTCACACATGATTATCATTTCTGCCCGATTGGGGAGGCTGTCGTCTGCTGCTATGAGTTTCCGGAGTTTGCCCCAGTCCTCTCCTATCCATTGCGGACGGAACAGGCTGTCAACTCCTTCCCTGTCGTCCGATTCACGAAGCAGGTACTGTTTCAGATTCAGTGCGCGTCCCTTGGACAACTGCATATTCAGAGAGGCTGAACCTTCCGGTGAGGAAGTGGCTGTCATATAGATACTGTCAATAAGGAACTCTCCAGTGTAATTGATATTCCTGATAGTTTCAAATACACGCTCCAGCTCTTCCTTGTTTTTCCCTATCCGCTCATCGAAAGTGGTGGAAGCAGTCTGGTAGTTGATGTATGCTGTCACGTTCACTTCATCCTTGCGTGTAATGATTTTCTTCTTGTACCGCGGTTCCCGGTCAAGGAACTGAACCATTGAGCTGATGAAATAGCTGATGGTATCAGACGGAGGAAGCGGTGTTATGCTTTCGTCCTTGGCAAGTATTACTCCGTTAAGTGTCAGGTCTATGCGTTTCAGCTGTTCTGTTACAGGCAGTTCCTGCTTGTAATAGTACACAAATTTGGACCCTTCCTTGATAATGGTATCGAGACGTGCAGCCTGTAGCGGGAAGCGGACATACTTGTCGTACATTTCGTCCTTCATTTCCTTTTTGCGCTGGTTTTCGGCTATCTTTTTATAGTTGGTAAACCGTTTGGTTATCTCTACTGAATCTTCGGGAGTGAGCTGCTTGGTGCGGATGGTATGATTTCCGTCCACGAACATCTTCCACTTGCTCGGAACATTGGTTGCATCAAGCTGGCGGTGCATGCTGTAAGCCGGGAAATATTCGAGTATCGAATTATATCCCTGTATGGCTGCACGGTTCTGGTCGACTTTGAAGTTGAAATGCCGGAAACGGGCATTCAGTCTGTCTGACCAGTCTATCCAGCGTTCCTTTTGGATTACTTCGTTCTTCCATGCTTGGAAATACTCATTCTCCAGCTCAGCCATTGCCTTCTTGTAACCTTTTTGGTTGAACATTTCCTGCAGATAGAGGCTGTCAGGAATGATGGAGGCAAGGAAAGCCTGATACTGGAGGTATCCTTTTTTCTGCATCTTCGCGAAATCCGCTCCGGACAGAAAAATCTTGTCGAGATAAAGGGTGTCGTTTGGCTTATACGCTACGGGAGTAAGCTGCAGCTGCCACTTGTTGTTTATTAGCGAGCCGGGTACGGTCACGAGGAAGTCAAGATTTATTTTACCGTTACGTTCCGCTATTTGTTTACTACGAGCCGTTACAGTAATTTCACTGAGTTGTACCGTGGTGATGTCCTCTCCGCTTATGCTGTCATGTTCGGAGCGGGTGATGATTCTGGTTTTGCCTTTATCATCTGTCCATTTGATTGTTTGCGGCACAGAAGCCGTATCTATCCGGTTAGCTCTCTTTTCCATGTTCGGATTAGAAATCCGGACTCTTTCGAGAGGTTTCTTTGTGCCGCACGATACGATGATTCCGGTAAGCAATAAAGGTATGATTGTGCGTTTCTTCATGTCCGATGGCTTAAAATAGATATACGATGTTAAGTGCAGCACGGGTAGGAAGGAAAGCCCATTCATGCTTGCGGGAAACTAAGTCACCGCATCTTTTACATAAATATTTATCATAATCCATCCAAAGCGCTCCAGCACCTATTTCCCATTCGAAATTCCAGCTTTTACTTAGTTGGTATGCCCTCCCTATTGATATTGATACGCCATAACTCTCGCCTTCATATCGGTACTTACTTCCAAAAAGATTCCCTACGCTGTAGGTACCGGCTGTTCCATATACACCAACGAATCCACCGATATAGCTTTGCAAAAGCCAATATCTGACACCTGGTGCTACATAGAAATTTCGAAATTGGCGGTTTTTAGAGAACTTAAAGGGGTTGTACTGTACCGGAAGATGGAAAGACCATTTCCTTGAAAAGGTCATAGACGCCTCGACATTGAGATTCGTTGTTGCAAGACCCAATACATTAGTTCTCAACGAATAAGACTGAGCTGAAACTGTGACTCCAGCGCAGCAGAGTAGGGCTAATAATAGATTTTTTTTCTTTTTCATGACTCTCAAAAAATGTTCGTTTTTTGAGAAAAGAATAAATTGATTTAACTTTGCCGATTATGAAGAAAATCGGTTATGCTCGTGTAAGTACGAAAGACCAGAACCTTGAGATGCAGATTGAGGCAATGAAACATGCTGGTTGTGATAAAATCTATATGGAGAAGAAGAGCGGAAGGAAGTTAAAAAATAGACCAGTTCTGAGAAGATTATTAAAGCAATCTACTGCTGGTGATATATTAATTGTCTGGAAGATTGACAGACTTGGTCGGTCTGCAAGAGAATTGTTAGAGGTTCTTGACATTGTAAGAGGTAAATGTATGATTATTATATCCCTTAAAGAAGGTATAGATACATCAACAATGATTGGGGAATTGCTTTTTATGATGGCTGGAGTCTTTGCTGAAATGGAAATAAATGGACGAAGTGAAAGAACTAGGGAAGGAATTGAGTTAGCCAGACAGAAAGGTAAGAGAATAGGCCGTCCACCAGGTATTAGTCTTAGCACAAAAAAATTAAAAACAATAATAGACTTGAGAAATAATGGGAACACCATCAATGAAATATCTTTGAAAACTGGAGTTCCCATTTCGTCTGTATATAGATATATTAAGTTAAATAAAACAAATATATGATTAATTGCCTTTTGTATTTATTCAATTCTTTTTAGCTTCGCATCGTAACCAAAAAACGAACATTTTCTTGTAATTTCCTTTTTTCCCCCTAATATTATCACATTTTGTTCATTATTACAAAGTAGTTGACAAGTATAAGTTTATTTGTTTTATAACTGCAAAAAAAGCTGACCATGTTTATATGGCCAGCCTAAATGTTCAAAGTTCTTTGATGGGGAAAATGGTTAATTTACCACCATAGTCACTAACGGCATATGACAGCTTTTTGAGATTCGGGAAGAACTTGAATGTGCTATCTTTTATTGCTTGATGGAGGCCATCATATAATGGCGAAAATGGTTGGGCAACGTAGTTCTTGTAAATATTGGGTTCAATTTGTATTCGGAGTTCCTCTCCGTCATATTGAGGTGAAAATTTATCTTTCTCATTGAACATATACGACAATGTTTTTTTCTCGACCTCGTTTATCTCCCTATCGCCAACTCTGTAATTGCTAATTATATCGTTGATTGTATCACTCCAGTACGACCACCATGAAGGTTTATCGTCTTCAAATGGAAGTGTAGCTTGTGTGTATTGTTCTTCTTTTGAAGCGGCATCATCTTGAGATTTTGCATGAATTTCTTCGCTGATTTTTTTAAATTTTGGATATTCATTTTGGGGATTCTTCTTGAGCCTTTCAGCTCCATTGGGGTTTATATTGTATCTGTTTCTTAGCTTGAACCACAATATCCCTCGAGCATCCTTGATTTTATTTTCTCGCAGCTCATTTTTGAAAATAGACATTTCGCTGCATAAGTCCTTCAGTTCCGTTCTTGACAACTCTTTTAATTGTCTGAATATATCATCTGAAACCAAAGAAGGAACTGTGCTTTTTATCGTCTCTATAATGAATGTTCTCATGTGGGCTTGCTCCTGATAATCTTTTTCAGTCCCTGGCAAACAATCCTGAATCCTGAAGATGAACTTGTCGAGTTTTCCACCTCGACCCTTGCCGGAACGGAGTTCATAAGTGTCGAAATAGAAGTCTATCAATCCTTCCTGGAATAACTTTTTCATTTCCCTATCAGCTGATAAAATATATCTTGTTTTTAAGAGGTTGGTAACAGGACTTACATTAATAGCTTCTGCTAATTCCAGAGGTGTGTATGAGAAAATACCGGCAGAACGCCATTTGCAGCATTTATCGTAGAAAAATTGAGTGGCTTTATCCTGAATACTCATTGTCACTGCAAAATCCAACATTGTAAAATGCTTGTTCACCACGTAATATAATGGGAGAACACCAGGAGTGATATATATTGTCATCCCGGTATTAATATCATAACTTACCTCTCCGACAAGTTTGGCCATCACCCATCCTGTAGGCGTTTCATAATTTACGTCGGTTTTGTTTAGCCACTCTGCAGCTGCCTTTAACTCTCGATGGGCATGTTCATCCGGATACCATCGCAGAATATCTTCACGTGATATATTAATCTTCAGTGTTTCGTTGTTCTTGATGTAGGATTCAAGCATTATTCTTTCATCCTGAATCTGTTTTACGATGAACTTGATTGCACGATACGTTCCTTTGTTAAGAATTTGCTTCGCATCAGTTAGGAAGTTTGTTTGGTAGATAGGGCACGTCAGATTCATTATCCGGCTATCGTTCTTCTTGTTGGACAATACCGTTATTTTCTCTGAAGTGAATATTTCTTCGTAATTCTTTTTCATGTTCTTTTTTGGGCAAAAATAGCATTTTCCACAAAAAACAAAGCATTATTAGACAAAATATTTATCGGAATGTCTAAAAATAATCGTCATACTTAATTTTAACTGAAAGTTTCAGAGTAAAAAGATGTATGTTTATATGTACATACATTAAAAACTCTCTTTTCTATATATAATAATTAACAATGTTCTTTATAATAATGTATTTTATGCTTATTATGGGTATGAGAATTCTTCATCTGCCTATTTTTAATTTCTCCCAATGCTGCATAAACTAATATATTTCCATCCTTTTTGCCAAAGTGTAGTAAAATAGCTAATATCTTGTATTTCTGTTATTCTTTATACTAAATGATTTGTGAGAAAAAACTATTTTATTTCTTCTATGTTTCAAATCGAAAGTAATGAATGTTTTAAATAGTTTCTAAATATTAAATTGAGAAGACTTTATGTTACTTGCCAAAGTGTGGTAAAATAGTTGCCAAAGTGTGGTAAAATAAAAATTCGATTTGCCAAAGTGTGGTAAAATGTTGCCAAAGTGTGGTAAAATGTTGCCAAAGTGTGGTAAAATAAAAAATAAACATTTGAAAATCAATTCATTACAAGCCCTGTTATTAAATAGCCTATAAAGAAAGCTACTAAATACGCGCGTGCGCGAGACAAATGTGCTGCTTATCCATCCAACAAATGCGCCGCTTCTGACATAAAACAATACCTTTACTTCCGTCAACAACAAATGATTTACTGCTGAAAAATTGTAAGCACAAGAAACCGTATAGGGAAAAAAATATAAAACAGAAAAAAAGGTTGATTTTGTAGAGCCGATTCGAAAAATATGCGAAATCAATATAACACGTTTTTTTTAGCTATATTGAACGATTATTTTTTCCGAATATAATTCTAATGTTGGATGATTAAAACTTAAAATACGGGGGAAAAAGCATGTTTTTGACCCATCCAGATTGAAGTGTCTGGGATATGAAACAAAAAAGTAATGCCAAAGTGTGGTAAAATAATTTGATTACTATGCCTCTCAACTCGTTATCTCCATTTTAGTCGACTTTCGAAGTGTCACTCTTTATTGATATTTCTTGCATCATATTCTTTTTTCAGATCATCCAGAGTGACATCAAGTTCTGACAGTACACTTGCCATCAGTTCCACTTTGAACCTGTGTTGTGTTTCATCAGAATAGGCAATATTATTTTCTATTCCCATCCGAACAAGTGTTACAATAGTCTGACCTAAATATATCTGGCTATCTCCCTCTAAAACGGGGAATTTAATCAATGTTTTAGAGTCGTTTTTCTTCTGTATTTCTTTTATCATAAACTTTGTATATAATCTCACAATTCTACTTGCTTTAATCTTAAAGCATTTTCATCTATTGCCATCTGGTATAGCTTAATATGAGGATTCAGATTCTCCTTAACATATCGTATAATTTTCTCTTTTTCGTTTTTATCTATATTTATACCGAAATAGATAGATTCAAAACAATCTTTCTTTAGTGGCAAATAATAATGAATATCACTACGTTGCCAAACAATATCTGGATTTTTTTTTAACATATCAGCCTGATTAGGTGTTAATGCCGAATATTCAAGATTCGGTTGTATTGCAACCAATCTTACTTCCTGTTCATATTCCCAATCTTTTGCTTTTGTTTCTAATAGATATGAGTAAATATCAATTTCACTTTTATAAGCTTCTGGTCGTTTTATTATATCCTGATATTTAACTTCTATAATAAGAGGTTCACTATAAATAAAAGAAAAAAATGGAGGTACAGATTCTAAAACCTTATCTATATTAAGACCTATACAAATACCTTTATGATTATAACAATAATGCGCCCACATCGGCAAAGAATCTTTAACCTTAGACAGACTGCACACATAAGTATCATTACGAAAGTTTTCTGCGTTTGTTTCTTCTATTCCTATATCAAAGAAGTCTGGTATATCCTTGAATAATTTCGGTATAGGGTCATTTGAAAAATCAATAAGTTTAGGATGGCAATCAAAAGGATCATTCAAACTACAAGCATTACTAAATTGAAGGTCTTGATTCTCAATCATACTTTTACCGCCATCAATATCAATGTATTTATAAAGAATACGTTCCATATTATTTAATTCCGTTTTCATGCTCTTTTGTTTTTTTTACCAATAACCTTGCCATTTTATCCAGCTTTGTCGGTGGCATAAATCCGTTTCTTGAACGAATATATCTTTTTGCTTTGTTCAACTCATTAGCTTTCTCTCTCGCTAAATGGTATTTTCTTAAAATACTCTCCAGCTCATTAATTGCTATGTCAGCACATTGCTTATAATCATCAGAAGAAGAACCTTCTAATGCTTCTCTTATCTGTTCCAATCCGAAGTCTATAGCTTTAATTTCATCCTCTGTTATTGATATTTGCATAATAATCACTTTTGGTAATTTTTACAAGGCTTTTTCCTCGCTGTGATTCGCTTCTGTAGCACACGACAGTACATAGTACAATTCGCACAGACTTCATAGTTCTTGCACTGGCTACAGTGCTTGTCACCATCGACCGGGAAAATAGAATTAATAAACTCCAGCATGGTAACATCTTCAAATCCGGATTCTTTTTGAGCTTTCAGACAATCCTTCATTGTTAATCCAGATTCTTCCACAAGTTGTTTTGCCAGTTCTGTTTCATTGTGAGAACAAACAAGAAACTGAACAGCTACCCAAATACCATTTTCGAATTTTCCCATATAATTTTAATTTACTGAAATAGTAAAAACTACTCTCCGAATACTTGTTCATAAGCATAATCATCTTTTAAATGAAGCTCTTTCCGGATTTTTGTGAGAGCATTCAAACTGTCTTTTAATTTTTCTTTTCTGGCTCTATAGTCTGACGCATCAAAACCTTTCTCTTCAAGTTCTTCTATCTTAGCGTCTAACATAGCGTTAGCGCAGCATAGACCAGATATTATAAATTCTATATCCTTAAATTTGATATTCATATCTAATACTATTTTAATTTGTCATTATATCCCATTCGCCTCGATTTAAGAAAGTCTTTAGCAGCTTCAGTATCCTCATGTACCTCATCTGATACATAATATATTATAGCCTTGGAACTATGAGGATTGTTTTTCCATTTTCTTCCTGTTGCATCCGGATTTGCAACATATCCTTCTTTTGCCCATTGCAGAGCAGTCTGGCTCTTTTGGTTCATCCTCTTTTCCCAAAGAACCTTACGAAGCATTCTTGTCCGGGGAGTAATTACTCCGTCTGCACATACCAGTCCTTCACAATTGTAACCGGGGCTTTCCAGAAATTCAATTTCTTTTTGAATTTCTTTTATGCTCATTTTCTCAATACGCTCTCGATATTGGGCGATTGTCTCATTTGTCATATCTACTGCCATACTCTTGTTTTTATCAAATTGTGGCGTATTCGTCCTTTTCTTTAATTCGTTTGATTATAAGTTCAAAACGTTGTTTGGTAAGTGGTGTAAGTGTTTCGAGGTTCTCTCCATCATAATTTTCTCCATAGATAAGTGCATCCACTCCTATACCGTGGTTGTAGTTCTCCCGAATGCAGTTCCGGAGAGTCCAAAGGTTACGCAAGTTAACCCAGTCGGCTGTGCGGTTTCGTATCTGCCGGAACAACACAATAGCAGAGCGCATATAGTGTCCTACATGGTCGTAATCATGGAATACACGCTCACCTAAATAGTACAGAACTATTTCCTGATTTTGTTCGTCCTCGACCACCTGGCAAAGGAAGAAAGGGATATTCCTCAGGTTTTCCCAATCAATGTAATTAGCTTTGGTCATAGTTTCTCAGTTTTAGGATTTTCTCAAGGTCTTCGTAACTTCGAATTTCGTAAATATCATTTTGAACTTTAATATAGCCATTAATCTCCGTATGATTCCCGGTAATGGCAAACAAATCGCGAAATTCAACATCCAAAATTTTAGCAATCTCTACCAGTGTAGCTATGGACATGCCTTTGCCGCCGGTTAAAATATTGCTAATGTATTGTTTGCTTTTACCCATTTTTTCCGCAAGTTCTATCTGCGATATGCCTTTTTCTTTCAGTATTTCTTTTATTCTTAATTTAGGTAATTCTTTTTCCATTGTTCTTAGTTTTTTGCAAATATATTCTTTCCTTGCTAGGTAAATAAAATAAGTTTACTAAACTTTGTTAAGTACACAATTAAAATTTACTTTTATCTTGTATAGTAAAGAAAATAGATGTACTTTTGATAATGAAATCAAAATATAGATGATATGATTAAGTTACTTTATATTGACCTTTTTTGTGGTGCTGGAGGAACCAGTACCGGAGTAGAAAACGCACGCTACGCAGATGAACAATGCGCGAAAGTAATCGCTTGTGTAAACCACGATGCAAACGCTATTGCCAGCCATACGGCCAACCACCCGGATGCGTTGCATTTCACTGAGGACATAAGGACACTGGAATTGTCCCCTTTGGTATCTCATGTAAAACGGATGAAGAAGATTTATCCGGATGCACTGATTGTGCTTTGGGCCAGTCTTGAATGTACGAACTTCAGTAAGGCAAAAGGTGGGCAGCCACGAGACGCCGACAGCAGGACTCTGGCTGAGCATCTTTTCCGATATATTGAGGCTATTGATCCAGACTACATACAGATAGAAAATGTTGAGGAGTTCATGTCATGGGGTGATATGGATGAAAAAGGACACCCCATCAGCAAGGACAAAGGACGATGCTATGAGAAGTGGAAACGCAACGTCAGGAAATATGGTTACGATTTTGACTGGCGAATCTTGAACGCTGCCGATTATGGTGCCTATACTACTCGTAAGCGGTTCTTCGGTATCTTCGCCAAGCGTGGCCTGCCTATTGTATTCCCTGAACCTACTCACTGTAAAGATGGGAAGTCGGATATGTTCGGACGATTGGAAAAGTGGAAGCCTGTTAAGGAAGTGCTGGATTTCTCAGACGAAGGAGATAGTATATTCTGCAGGAAGAAGCCGCTGGCCGAGAAAACTCTTGAACGCATCTATTCCGGACTGATTAAGTTCGTGGCTGGAGGTAAGGAGGCTTTTATTGTAAAGTATAACTCTATGAGTCGGACGGGGAAATACCAGGCACCAAGCATTGACGAACCATGTCCTACAGTAGCAGCACAAGGACGGCTTGCATTGGCAAAGGTAAACTTCCTCTCCAAGCAATTCAGCGGCCAGCCGGATAGCAAGAACATATCTGTGGACGGCCCTGCCGGAACTATCACCTGTAAAGACCACCACGTTTTCGTCTCAGCCTATTACGGGAATGGTCATAACAATTCTGTAGAACTTCCAGCACCTACGGTAACAACAAAAGATAGGTTGGCATTGGTAAATTCTGTTTTCATAGACAACCAATACGGTACCGGAAAACCGACATCTATTGAGCTGCCAGTTGGTACAGTAACCACGGTGCCGAAGTTCAATGTGGTAAGCTGCAAACCGTGGATAATGAACACAGCTTTCTCAAATGTAGGAAGCAGCATAGAACAGCCGTCACAAACAATCACGGCCAACCGTAAATGGCATTACCTTATGAATCCGCAGTTTGCCAGTGCCGGAGGTTCTGTGAACAACCCTTGTTTTACATTGATAGCACGGATGGACAAAATGCCTCCCTATTTGGTGGAAGTTGAAGGAGGTGTTGGTATACAGGTCACACCAGTGGACAGTCCAATGACTGCCAAGATTAAGGAGTTTATGGCTCTTTACGGTATTATTGACATTAAGATGCGTATGCTAAGGATAACAGAGCTCAAGAAGATAATGGGATTCCCAGAAGACTATATTCTGATTGGTACACAGTCTGACCAGAAGAAGTTTATCGGTAATGCCGTAGAGGTAAATATGGCTCGTGTGCTTTGTGAGGCTATCTGTAAGGAGATTATCAGAAAACGAAAAGTTGCATAAAAATTTTTCTATACATACATCTAACATTTTCCCCGCTGCAGTGATGCACCGAGGTTTTTTATTATAAATATATATGTCTATAAATATAGATGCGCAGAAATATAAATATATAAACAAATAGAAATATAGATGCGTGTTTCTTCTTTGTTTCGAATTATACTTAATTATGAATCATACTATTATATGAAAAGTAAACAATATGGGTTTACTAAACTTTGTTAAGTACACAATTAAAATTTACTTTTATCTTGTATAGTAAAGAAAATAGATGTACTTTTACACTGTGAGAAAACAGATAATATGTATAATTTAATTCAGGAAATATGATGCAAAGAGTCAAAGCAAAAGTTAAAGTTAAGATATTTACGAAGTTTGGATACTGGTGCCTTGCTGAAATCCGTGGTCTTAAAGAAGGTACAATTTTGGAAGGAAGTTACAATTCCGAAAACAAAGCTTTTGATTTTACTTATCAAGGTCAAGATGCAATGCTTTGGATTGATGAGAATGCAGAACTGTTAGAACCTAAAGATATTTAGTTATTATAATATTTGAGACGTCTATATTAATGTTGATTTGATTATGGAAGCAATATCTAATTTTTCAGTTAAAGTAAGAAAACATGAAGGTCTTTTGTCCTGGATGAAAAAACGTAATATACTTTTTTCATTTTTGTGTGAACAAGAGATTTCCAATTTTCAGGCACTACTTATTATGCAATTGTTTACTTCACTTACTATATTAATGTGTTCAAGTTTCTTGAATACATTAACTCTATTTATATGTGTTATATGGTTTGTGTATTCTTTTATGTTATGTAAGAAATACATATCTCTAAAAAATTAAATAAGAAATATAGAAAGATGGATTTTGACTTATTCGGTTATGATAAATATATTGTGTCTTTTTCCGGTGGAAAGGACAGTACGGCTCTACTCCTATTCTTAATTGATAATGGAGTAGACAAAAGCAAAATAGAATTATGGCACCAGGAAATAGACGGAAGAGGTGAAAACTTTTTTGACTGGGAGGTTACACCTGATTACTGTAAAAAATTAGCTGAAGCTTTTGGTGTATCAGTTTTCTTTCAGTGGAAAGATGGTGGATTTAAGCGTGAGATGCTCAGATGTAATGAACGAACAGCAAAGATATTCTATGAGTGTCCAGATAATACTATTCATAGTGTAGGAGGTGAAAAAGGTAAGTGCTCAACACGATTAAAATTTCCGCAACCTTCTCCTAATCTCAATGTCCGTTGGTGCAGCTCTTACCTAAAAATTGATGTATGTGCGGCTGCCATCAGGAACCAGGAGCGTTTTAACGGTATCCGAACATTGGTTTTATCTGGGGAAAGAGGTGAGGAAAGTAAGCAGCGTGCTGGGTATGCGATTTTAGAACCTGACAAATCAGATTTGCGAAATGGGAAAAAGATCATGAGATACGTGGATAGATATAGGCCCATACGAGATTGGTCAGAGAGAAGAATCTGGGATTTATTAGAAAAATACAGAGTGAAACCTCACCCATGTTACTTCATGGGATTTGGGCGTTGTTCATGTAAGTTCTGCATATTTGGTAATGCGAATCAGTTTGCCAGTGCTGCATGTATAAGTCATCAGAACTTTTCACAACTCGTTCAATTCGAAAAGGAGTTTGGGTACACACTGAAACGTGATACAGATTTATCTACGCTCATAAAGAAAGGTGTGCCGTACCATGATATTACTCCAGAACTGGCGCGATTGGCCACAAGCTACCAATACAACAGTGATATTTTTATTCCCTATTCGCAACAGTGGGAATTACCTGCGGGAGCTTTTAAGAAATGTGGAGGGCCTATGTAAGCTATTCCCGATTGAACTGGCCAACTTTCAAGGTTGATTAATGGCGATGAATTTATTGTTTCGTTGTTTCAGGTATGTGTATAACGTAGCTTTACTGATTCCGGTTGTTTTGATTATCTCCGATACTGTACAGGCATTTGAATCGTATAATTTTAATGCCAGTTCAATTTTCTTATGGTCGACAGAGGGTCGGCCTCCTTTTCTTCCTCTTGCCCGTGCAGCTGCTAAACCTTCTAATGTACGAAGTTGAGTTGAGTCTCGTTCGAACTGGCTCAATCCGGCGAAAACAGAAAAAATGAGTCGTCCGTGTGGCGTTGTTGTGTCGAGCCATATTTCTTTCAGAGATTTTATATTTACCCCAGTCTGAGAAAATCTATCAACTAATTCAATTAAGAATTTCTGACTTCGGCTAAGCCTTGTCAGTTCGGAAACAATTACGGTGTCACCTGGTCGAAGAGCATCAAGCATCCGATGAAGTTCTGGACGGTTGTTTTTGGTTCCTGATATTTTTTCGGAATAAATCCTTTCGCATCCTTCTTTTTCTAACTGGTCAATTTGTCTTTCAAGATTCTGCTCCAGCGTGCTTACACGTGCGTATCCAATTTTCATGTCTGAAAAGATATTTTATAATGGGTTTATTGAACTTTGTTTTACAGACGAGTTTTCAGACAAAAATAAGCGTTTTTCCCTGAAGTGACAAGCCTTCGGTTTTATAGTCTGAAAAACGGTCGTTTTTTAGACTATATTTTTCATAGTTCTAAAAAAGACAGAGGGTATCCTCTGTCTTTAATTATTCGTGAATTTCTTCAATTTTCCTTTTTATTGCTTCAAGCATGGATATACTTGTCAGTGTTATTTTTCTTTCCTCAGAATTTACTCCAGCTTGAGCAACATTATGCTTATTTCCATTTAATAATATTTCGAGAAAACTTAGCATATCAGCCTTAGATGGATTATCTATATTAATTCGACTAATTGAGCGCTCACAGTAAAGATCTTCTGCTTTCTTCATAAGGGTTCTTATCGCTGCATTATCTGGATTCTTCCCGGTTATTCTCTTTATCTCTATTCTGAGTTTAACCTCTCCGTTACTTCTGTTTATTCTAAGGTTATCCGTAATCACATTATCAATTCCAGTGACATAGTCAATTTTAGCCACGAATGCATTATCTACATCTGTACAAGCAACAAAATCACACTCACCCAGTTTGTGGTCTCTGGATAAATCGAAAATAAATAATGGAAATTCTCTTTTACTCATGTTGCATATCTTTTATGTCAGCAACCAAAACTCCATTGCTAACTGTTAAATATAATCTACGGTTACCATCGTTACAGATTCCGTAATTGTCTCCGGTCTCATCTGTCCATCCGTTCAGTTCGATTATCTTATTGGTAGTTAATTCCCAATCTTCATTAGAGTTTATAAAATCCCTTAATTCTTCAAGTGTATGCATAATATCAATCTTTACGCTTGCTCCAAGTGATTTGCATATTCTTTCAATTATATCTATGCTGATATTATACTTCCCATTTTCAATCTTAGAAATATTGGAACTATTTATTCCTGATAGTTCTGATAACTCTCGTATAGTTAAGCCATGCTTTTTTCTTAGCATGGCTATCTGTTGTCCGATATTAATTCTTAGTTTCGTCATCCTATATAATTCTTTAGTACAATAACAAGCACTTTAGCATTCTTGTCTCCGTACAGTTCTTCAAAATCTGCACTTATACATGAGTTAGCCAAAACGGTATTGTTATAATCATCCTCGTCCATTACCTCAAAGTCAAACTCATTAATACCGGCACAATACAACTCATTAAAATTCATTTCATCATCCAATGAAACAATGCAGTCCGTATGGATGCTGTGGTTTACTCCTTTATACCCATAAACCTCTATGTCCGCACACAGCCCAACTTCTTCTTTTAGCAAATCCGCAATCCTATCGGGCAACTCTACTATTTCATAAGTTCTGCTATCACATTTATAACTTCTTGTTCCATCAGTGAATGTAGCACAAGCACCTCTGTTTTGATGGACGGCAACCCCCCAATTAGGGGCAGACGGATAATTACAGTTATCTTCATTATACATATCAAGTAATTTCTTGTATGCTTCTTTCAAATTCAGCTGGTCTGCTATTGTGATTTCGCATCTGCCATTGAATTTGCTGTCTCTCTGAGCTATCCAGCCGTTGGTCTTTCCTATAATTCTATATTTACACATAACGATGTTGCAGAATTTAACGTGTTGCCCCCACGGTTAATGGTTGTTTTCTGTATACAAATATAATGATTTCATCTGAAAAAGTTGGTATATATACCAATAAAATTGTAGGATTTATTTTAATTAACCTTTGCTCAAAATTTCGCCCAGTCCTCTATTTTTACTATGTTGTGATGACTCCAATATTCTTCCACTCTGCTAATCAGAGCTTCTATATTAGCACCGTGTAGGGAACGAATCTTATCTATGAGTATAGGCATATCTACCCTATGATTTGTAGCGGTATTTTCAAAGCGTTCTGCATCTTCACAAGTTGCAATTAGAACACCTACGTTTGTCCGAAAGAAATCTTCCACGCGGACGCTATTAAAAACGTCTGCAAAGAATATCCATTCCTGGGGGGTAAATATCCCCTTTAACTCACCTAATGCCACAGTACGAATACGTTTCAAGGTATTAATCTCTGAAATCACAGCTTGATTAATACTTTCATTATTCCTTTTTAGGTATTCCACCAAGTCCTCTGGTAAATAATTGTTCGACTTGTTTGTTCTTATTTGCACGCTTTTTATGGATGCTAAAACATGTTATAAATCATGGAAAACAAATAGGGAAAGAAATATAGAAATCAATCTGTTGTAACCTCTATAACATCAGACAGATTGGTGGTGTACTGCTTGCTGATGTGTTCGCATTTGAGGTGCCAAGATTTATTTTTTGTTCCCTGTACGGCTACCTTAATGGTATTATGACCGTTCTTGCGATTAATCGCATCTATGGCAGCAGCCAGCCGTGATTGCTTATCACGGTCTATAGTATCGAAAAGGTTTGTCTGGATGGCAGAATCAGGAACTATGTTCCAGACCATGACACCGGCTTTCTTGTACTGGTAACCGCCCTCTTTTCGGAAATCCATACGGAGGGCCCGGACTGCGGTGCTCACAAGTTCCTGAAGGTCGTTGGTTGGTACCTGCAGGTGGATGGTGCGGTTGATACAGTGCTGCGGTAGATCCAGACGGAAACGGCTGGTATAGGCGAAGACAGTTATCTCCGTACAGCAGCTATGCTGCATGCGGAGCTTGCGCACACATTCTGATGTGAAGTTGGCGACAGCTTCCTCCAGGCTGGATAGTTCGGACAAGCCGGAGTCAGGGAAACTGCGGCTGGTACAGATACTCTTCTTCTGTGGAAGTTCCTCGATATTAATACAGTTCTCACCACGAAGTTCCTTCCAGGTGCGGACACCAGTCACAGACAATAATTTTCTCACAAAGCTTTCGTTTTTCTGAGTGAAATCCCAGGCGGTATTTATACCGTAATAGCGCAGTTTATCCAAGCTCCGATGACCGATACCCCAGACATCGCCAATTTCGAAGCCTTGCAACGCCTTGATGCGCTTTTTCTCAGAATCAATCATGCATACCCCCTGATATCCCTTGTACTTCTTTCCGTAACGGCTTGCCACCTTTGCCAGAGTCTTTGTCGGAGCAATACCCATTGTAACCGGGATGCCTGTACCCTTTCCGATGGTCTTTACAATCTTCCGGCCGTAGGAAACCAGTTTCTCCCCTTCTCCAAAGCCGGAGAGATCCAGGAAAGCTTCATCAATCGAGTATTGGGTAAGTTCTGGCGTGAACTCGGACAGCAGCATCATTACCCGGCGGCTCATATCACCATACAGATTGTAGTTGGAACTGAAGACAGCCACGTTGTTTGCCTCCAAGACTTCACGAATTTGGTAGAGAGGTGTACCCATCTTGATGCCCATTGCCTTAACTTCGTTGCTTCTGGCCACGACACAGCCGTCATTGTTCGAAAGGACAACGACAGGTTTGTCACGAAGCAGTGGATTGAACACGCGCTCGCATGAACAGTAGAAGTTATTGCAATCGACAAGGGCTATCATCTTCCTTTTCTAAGCTGTCTTTTGATGTTGTAGGTAAGAACGCCCCATATCAGGAAGTTGTTCTCCTCTGTAATCTTAATCGGAGTGTATTCCTCGTTGGCCGGAACGAGCCAGATACATTTCTCATTATCGTCAAAGCGCACTGTCTTCAGCGTGAACTCTCCGTCAATGAAAGCCACAACGATGTCACCGTCCTGAGGTTCCAAGGCCTTGTCTATGACAAGCAAGTCGCCATCGTCAATGCCGCAGTCCTTCATGGAATCTCCGTCAGCACGGGCATAGAAGGTGGTGGCCGGATGGCGTATCAGTTCCCGGTTCAGGTCTATACTGTCAGTCATGTAATCCTGAGCCGGCGATGGGAAACCAGCCTTCACGCCCTGGTCAGCAAACGGCAATGGCAGTTTGCTGCTCAGGTCAGCTGAGTACATAATCAGCTTTATTTTGTTCATACGTTTAAGCCCTTCTTTTTCATTTCTTCACGTACAAGCTCTGTTTCACTTTGGGACAAATCTGCTAATCTCACGTTTACCGGATTTTCTGTCTGATACGCTTTGACATCTTCAATTAAAAGCTGAAAGTCATAAAGGAATTCTTGTGTAGCACCATGTCGTTTATATATATCATGGGCCGCTTCAAGAACTTCAACGGTGCAGCTATCGTCGCCCTGGAACACAATAGCTGGAATTTCATTCCTTACACACTCTCTCAATAGTTTAATCTGGTCTTTCATTTTTTTTGTGCAAATATATTTCGTTTTTTTCTCTTTTCCTATACTCCTTTTTCGTAGTGTATCTCTCCCCGAATTTCCC
>OGGD01000316.1_pt1 | contig 39440 bp, 33 predicted proteins | sample 1571091 | NCBI WGS metagenome assembly OGGD01 (sample SAMEA2582073, study PRJEB24529) | metagenome | biome: Human gut stool | place: China | collected 2011
ATACAAAACCCTGTAAAAAACAGGAATTCAGGCTTGATTATTTATAAAAATGCGGTATAATGTATTCCTAGATACAGTAATAAAAGTAAGAATATTCGTATTTACTGCATAAAAATACAAAAGCAGCGAATAGAAATGAGGAGGAATTTATTATGAAAAAGAAATTAGCAGCAGTAGTATTATCTATGGTACTTTGTTTAGGAGCAAGCGTAACAACATTAGCAGCGGGAAGCCCTTCTGCAAATAATTCCAGTACAACAACATCACAGACAACTACAGCAGCAACAGAAGTAAAAGTAGAGCAGAAAGCAATCACACAGGATGCATTGAACGATGTTCAGAAAGAAAAATTAAGTGGATATTTCACAGATATGGCAGCAATTGACAATGACACAACATTGACAGCTGAACAGAAAGTTGAGAAAAAAGCAGCAGCTGTTCAGACAATGATCAACAGTGTTTTAGGTTTAAACTATTCTTATAAGAGTGGTGTATACGGAACTTATGAACTGACAGCTACAGATTTATCCAATCCAATTGCAATTTCTGTTGCAGGAATTAAAGCTGGCGATACTGTAGTCGTTGCCCATCTTACCTCTGCTGGTGTATGGGAAAATGTACCTGTAACAAATGTTGCAGACGGTGTTGTATATGCAAAATTTACATCCCTTTCTCCTGTATTTGTTGCTTCTGTAGCAGATACAAATGCAGCAGCAACTTCACCAAAAACTGCTGATGCAGGAATGAATATGGCAATGATTCTTGTAGTTGTAATCGCAGCAACAGGTGCTGTTGTATATGCAAGACGTAGAATGAACTATACAAAATAAGATCGTATTTGATAAGTGATAAAAGTAAGGCTATATGTCATAGTGGCATATAGCTTTTCTTTTTTTAGGTGAAATTATGAAAAAGTTGATAAAAAAGTATTGGAAAATTATGGTTGTAATTGTTATATTAGGTATATTCGTGTTACTATTTTTTCTGGTAAGATACAAAGGAAAAAAGAATCTGGAAGCAAATATTGCGGCAGAACAGCAGGATGTCTTTGAGGAGATGGCATCTTTTCAGAATACGATTGATTATCATGGAACAACATACCAATACAGAAAAGATATCGTAAATATTTTATGCATTGGCGTGGACAAAGAAGAGGCAATGTGGGAACGTGATGATGATGGTGGAAGTGTCGGGCAGGCGGATGCAGTCTTTCTGGTTTCCTTTGATTTTACGCATTCTGGCAATACCGAGAGATACAATGGTGAGCATTGTGGCGTGTGATGAAAATGGAAATGAAATGGGTGCGTTTACCGGGCAACTGGCATTGCAGTATGCGTATGCCGATGGGCAGGAAAAAAGCTGTTCACTGGTTATTGGGCAGGTTGCAGATATTTTAAAAAATGAAGTGCCGATCAATGGATATGTCGCAATGAATTTAAGCTGTATAGGAACTGTGAATGATGCAGTCGGCGGTGTTACGGTTGAGATGGATGATGATTATACCTTATATAATGCAAAGTTCAAAAAGGGTGCGACGGTACATTTGCAGGGAGAAGAGGCGCAGGAGTTTGTGCAGGGAAGAGATATTATGGTAAGCGGCAGTGCATATAGCAGGATTGGACGACAGAAAAGATATTTAAAAGCATTTATCAGTCAGGCTAAGAAAACGTTAGCACAGAACCCAGCGTTGGCAGTAAACCTGATGAGCCAGTTGTCAGACTATATGTTGACAGATATTTCAACGGACGAGGTGCTATATTTATCGACAGAACTTTCAGACTGTAATTTTGATGAGGAAAATATGCAGATTTTACAGGGAAATATCCAGATGGGAGAACAATATGAAGAGTATTATTTAGATGACGAGGCAGTACAGCAGACGATCATTGATTTATTTTACGAGGAGCAGAAAAAATGAGTACATTGCGGGAAAAGAGGAAAAAAGAACGGAGAGCATTAAGGCGGAGAAAAACAGCCGATTGGACAGTTGTGCTGATACTCTGTGCCATTGCCGTGTGTTGTGGAGGCTATCTGATCTATCATCACTGGAGTGTGAAACAGCGGGAGCTGGAGTACGAAAAACTCCGGCAGGAAGAGACGTTAAGTGCTGCAACAGAGACGGTCATCGCAGAGCCGGAGACAGAGGAGAACACAGAAGAAACAGTGATCTACTGTGATCCGGTCTATGATTTCGGACAGCTGCATGAACAGAATGAAGATATTTACGCATGGATCGTTGTGCCGGGAACGCAGGTAGACTATCCGCTGTTACAGTCCGGGACAGATAATTATTATCTGGATTATAACTTAGACCACAGCAAGGGATATCCGGGCTGCATTTACACCAATCAATGTAACCGGAAAGATTTCTCGGATTATAATACGGTACTATATGGACATAACATGAAAAATGGTTCCATGTTTGGAAGTATTCACAGCTTTGAGGATGAAACGTTTTTTGACGGGCATCCGTATATTTATGTGTATACGGAAAATGAACGTCTGACTTATGAAATCTACGAGGCGGCGAAGTTTACAGATGTGTACATTCCGTCAGAGTATGTGATCAGCAGTAAGGACGACAGAAATCAGTTTTTGGCGGATGTCAGAGAAAAAGTTTCTGACAATAAATTACACGTCCGGGAGGATATGGAAATCGGAGAGGATGACAGACTTATCACACTTTCCACCTGTGTAAGCGGTGAGCGAAATCATCGTTATCTGGTGATCGGGGTACTTGTTGAGACGGCGCTTTACCGGTAAAGGGGCGGAATAATATATTTATAAAATCTGGAAAATTCGATTCTCGAATTGCACACAAACGTGCTTTGTGGTAATCTATAACGTGTATTTGTATACAGACGATAGGGCAGAGGAAAGCAAAAGTGAGAAGAAGACGGAGTGGACTAAATTTCGGAAGAAGAAAGAAAAAAGTAAACATGACCATTGTAAAGGAAATCTTAAGCTGGACAGTTGAGATTTTGATTACTCTGGTCATTGCTTTTACATTTGTATATTTTATCGGATTGCGGACCAGCGTGGTGGGGCAGTCCATGTCAGAAACATTGGAAAGTGGAGACGAAATTCTGGTAAATCGCTTCATTTATAAGGTGTCCGATCCAAAGCCGAATGACATTATTGTGTTTCTTCCAAATGGAAATGAAAAATCACATTACTATGTAAAGCGCGTGATTGCAGTGCCGGGAGACACGGTATTGATTCAAAATGGTGCTGTTTATGTGAATGGGGAACTTTTTGATGAGAAAGTTGATGTGTCTGCCATCGAGGAGGCAGGGCTTGCATCGGAGGAACTAAAACTCGAGGATGATGAATATTTTGTCCTTGGAGATAACCGCAATAACAGTGAGGACAGCCGCTATGCCAATATTGGAAATGTGAAAAAAGATTACATTATTGGAAAAGCATGGTTCCGTGTATCTCCGTGGAAAAAATTTGGATTTATATAAGAAAAGTGAGGAAAAAGTATGCAGTTTCAGTGGTATCCGGGACATATGACGAAAGCAAAACGTCAGATGCAGGAAGACATAAAATTAATTGATCTGGTGATCGAGCTTGTGGATGCGAGAATTCCATTAAGCAGTCGGAACCCGGATATTGATGAGTTGGGAAAAAATAAAGCGCGGCTGATCATCATGAACAAATCAGATTTGTCAGATGAGAATCAGAACAAAGAATGGGCAGCCTATTTTAAAAAGATGGGCTACTATGTTGTCGGTCTGGATGCAAGAACCAAGACAGGCATGAAAACAGTTACAAATGTAGTAATGGAAGCCTGTAAGGAAAAGATTGAGCGTGACAGAAGAAGAGGAATATTAAATCGTCCTGTCCGTGCGATGGTAGTCGGAATTCCAAATGTTGGAAAATCGACGTTTATCAATTCCTATGCGGGAAAGGCATGTGCCAAAACTGGAAATAAACCGGGTGTGACAAAAGGAAAACAGTGGATCAGACTGAACAAAAATCTGGAATTACTGGATACACCGGGAATTTTGTGGCCGAAATTTGAAGATCAGATGGTTGGACTGCGTCTTGCACTAATCGGGGCAATCAAAGATGAGATTTTGAATATTGATGAATTGTCACTGGAGCTGATCAAAGTTCTGGCAAGAGATTATGCCGGAATTTTAACAGACCGCTATGGTGTAGATGAGACACAAACTCCGGTGAAGATTTTAGAGCAGATTGCAGAGAACCGCAAATGCATTTCCAAAGGAAACGAATTGGATTACAGCAAAGCGGCAGCACTTCTGATTGATGAATTCCGAGGCGGAAAGCTTGGAAAGATTACTTTGGAGTGGCCACAGGTGCAGGCTGAATAAAGCCGGTGATGAACCTATTTTATACAGAAAGCGTCAAAAGTTGACAAAGGATAAGTGGACAGAATGGCAGAGAAAAAAATCGGTGAGATCAAAGAAGAACTTAAGGCAGTGGACGATGAGAAACTGCCTTCTTTTATAGAAACATATGAAAAAGACGAGCGTTCCGGTGTTGTGAAAATCGTAGAGCAGGCAAAGAAACGGTTTGAAAAATTAGAGGCAGAGAAGCTGCGCATTGAAAATCTGAAAAAATATGAGCGGGAATATGCAGATTATGGCTATATCTGCGGTATTGACGAAGTCGGAAGAGGACCGCTTGCCGGTCCGGTGGTAGCTGGCGCAGTTATTTTGCCAAAAGACTGCGATATTTTGTATATCAACGATTCTAAGAAGCTTTCTGCTGCAAAGCGGGAAGAATTGTATGATGTGATCATGGAAAAGGCAGTTGCGGTAGGTATTGGAATGGCAAGCTCACAGAGGATTGATGAAATCAATATTTTGCAGGCAACTTATGAGGCAATGCGTGAGGCTATAAGCAAATTAAGCGTAAAACCCGATATATTATTAAATGATGCGGTCACGATTCCCGGAGTTTCCATCAGACAGGTGCCAATTATCAAAGGAGATGCAAAAAGTATTTCCATTGGGGCAGCGAGCATTGTTGCGAAGGTTACAAGGGACCGCCTGATGGTAGAGTATGACAAGATTCTGCCACAGTATGGATTCGCATCCAATAAAGGCTATGGTTCGGCGGAACATATCAAGGCATTGCAGGAAGTTGGACCATCTCCGATACATCGTGCCAGCTTTATCAAAAATTTTGTTTAAGGGATATGGACTACCGTATTAGAAATTGCTTCTGATCGCAGGAAAAATTTTACTATAGGGGAAGTTTGTATCAAGTGAGGCGAAACCATGCACATATCCGATATGTTAGGACAATACAACAGAAATATTTCAAGCGGAACAGAAGAGTTGAAGGCAGCTTCCGGTATGCAGAAAGTAGTATCTACACTGGAAGAATTGTCTTCTGGAAGTGTTTTTGAGGGAACCGTCAGTTCTGTGAAGAACGGAAAAGTGACGCTGGCACTTAGCGATGGACAGACGATCACAGCAAGATTGTCTGGAAAAGTGCCGCTTTCGCAGGGAACGCCGATGTTTTTTCAGGTAAAAAGCAATGACGGTGCGACCATTGAAATCAAACCGTACACAGGCGCTGGCAGTGGAGGAAATCCAATTCTTACCAATGCACTGACGGAAGGAACCGTACCTGTGACGGAGCGGAATCTTGCAATGGTCGATGCCATGATGAAAGAGCAGATGCCAATTGATAAGCAAAGCCTTTTAAATATGGCAAGAATCGCGAATATGAATCCCGGTGTAGATATTACTACAGTTGTAAACATGACAAAGCTTGGAATCCCGGTTTCGCCGGAGATGGCAGCGCAGTTTGAAAATTACATGACGGATGAGCATGCCATTTTACAGGAGATGGATCAGGCGATGAACGAACTGGCTGATCTTGCGGGCTCAAGCGATTTGACACCGAATCAGGCGGTACAGATGAATCACAAGATTCTCTCAATCCTTCTTCCAGAGCAGACTGCTGCCGGAGCACTGGTCAATACAGAGGGGCAGATAGAAACCGGTGGACAGACAACGGCAGAAGGACAGATTTTGACCGGTGGACAGACAACGGCAGAAGGGCAGATTGTGACCGGCGGACAGACAACGGCGGAAGGACAGATTTTGACTGACGGACGGCTAGGCGCAGAGGAGCCTACTGTAAACGGAGAGCAGACCACAACAGCAGGACAAGCCGTACGGGAAGGAACAGGTGGCCAGGCACTTGGTGAAGTTTTATCAGAGCAGCAGTTTTCAAGTCTCGGAAGGTTATTGCAGAATATTCCTTCACTGGTAGAAAGTACAAAACTTTTCCCGGAAGCGATGGAGCAGGATATTTTTATCGACACGTTGGAGGATGAAAGCGTAGCACAGAATCTGATGACAGAGGACGCTGCATGGAAAGCTGTGGACGGCAAAACGGCATTGGACAAAAATCTGACCGTCTCTGATTTTCTGCGCACAGTATCACAGATTTTATCTGAAAACAATGGAACGGCATCGCAGAATATTCAAAAATTATTAGGAAGTGATGCATATAAAAGTCTGCTTCGGAACGTGATGGAACAGCAATGGCTGATACGGCCGGAAGAGTTGAAGCAGGAGAAAAAAATCAGCCAGCTTTACGAAAAATTAGAGCAGCAGATGAGACAGGTGGAAGATGCGCTGAAAGAGGCAGGCGTTACGAAAACCAGATTTCCGGAAACTGCGGCAGAGGTGCGCGGTAATATTGAATTTATGAATCAGCTCAATCAGGCATATACATATGTACAGGTGCCATTGAAGATGTCCGGTCAGAATGCAAACGGAGAACTTTATGTATACACGAATAAAAAGAATCTGAGAGATCCGGATGCGGAGCTGAGTGCTTTTTTACATCTGGATCTGGAACACCTTGGTTCTACCGATGTCTCAGTGAAAATGCAGCATCGGAATGTCAAAACAAATTTTTATATGGCTGACGATGCGTCCTATGATCTTGTGGAAAAGTATCTGCCCATTCTGGAACAAAAGCTGAAAGACAAAGGTTATCAGTGTACCATAACGATGACAAAGGAAGAAAAGAAGGTCAGCTTTGGGGATGATTTCCTGCGGAAAGATATGCCACAGACGGGAACACTGCATCGGTATTCGTTTGATGTGAGAGCCTAGTATATCAGATACAAAACAGAGGTGGTGAGCGGATATGGCATGGGATAATGAAAAGAAAAAGGTAAAAACAGCGGTAGCAGTAGCATATGAGCCGGGAGATAAAGCACCGAAGATCCTTGCCAGTGGCAGGGGCGAAGTGGCAGAAAAGATCATCGCAAAGGCAAAAGAAAATGATGTCCCTTTCTATAAAGATAATAAGCTGGCGGAGACGCTATCGAAATTAGAGATCGGGGATGCGATTCCACCGGAACTTTATGAAGTAGTCGCTGAGATCCTTGTGTTTGTGGATGATATGGATAAGATGAAGGCAAAATTGCAGCAGGCAGATATGTTATCATAAATGAAGTGAAATTGCAGCAGATGAATGGCATAATCAAATAGTGTGCTGCAGGAAGTGAATAGAATGAGGGACAGCAGGCACAAAAGAAGGATGCTGCTGTAGAAAAGAGGGTTTTATCAATAAGAGAAGTGTGGGAACTGCCTATGAAAAACTGGCAGGTGTGTATTTGGAACAGCAGGGGTATGAGATTTTAGAATATAATTACAGATGTCGTATTGGAGAGATCGATATCGTGGCAAGACAGGGTGGATACCTGGTGTTTGTGGAAGTAAAATACCGTGCGGACAACGCAGCGGGAAATCCACTTGAGGCGGTGACTGCTGCAAAACAGAGAACGATTTCCAAAGTAGCTTCGTATTATTGCCTGACACATGGTTATGGAACATATACACCTTGCAGGTTTGATGTGGCGGCAATTTTGGGAGAGCAGATAAAAGTCATTCAGAATGCATTTGACTATCAGGGGTTCTGAGAGGGTGAAAGAATGCATTTTTATGGCTGCTTTTTCGCAGGACAAAATCAGGAGAGTTGTAAGTGATATGGAACATAAAAGCTGGAAGCGGAAAAACAATACAGGAGTGCCGGCAGAGGTTATACATCATCCTGGGGCTGGCGTGGAAGTGCCGCTTTTACATTTTCCGTTATTGGAGAAAACAGGAATCGTAAAAGAAGGTTTTACCACAAGACTTGGCGGCGTGAGTGAGGGTATTTTTTCCACCATGAATCTGAGTTTTACAAGAGGAGATGAAGAGGAGGCAGTCTGGGAAAATTACAGAAGACTTGCATCAGCGCTTGATGTGGATTATGATAAATTTGTTTTTACGGATCAGACACATACGACAAATGTAAGAAAAGTGACGGCGGAGGATGCCGGAAATGGACTTACGAGAGAACGGGAATTTCATGATACAGATGGACTGATCACGGATGTGCCGGGCTTAGTGTTATCAACGTTCTATGCGGACTGTGTTCCGCTGTATTTTGTCGATCCGGTGCATTGCGCCATCGGGTTAAGCCATTCCGGCTGGCGTGGAACAGTAAACCGCATGGGAAAAGCGACTATCGAGGCGATGCGGAGGGAATACGGAAGCAGACCGGAGGAACTGCGCTGTGCGATCGGACCGTCCATCTGTCAGGACTGCTACGAGGTGAGCGGGGATGTTGCGGTGGAGTTTGAGCGGGCATTTGCAGGACATGAGCATGAGATCCTTATTGCAAAAGAAAATGGAAAATATCAGCTCGACCTCTGGAAAGCAAACGAAATTGTACTGCTTGATGCAGGTGTCCTGCCAGAACATATAGAGATCACGGACATTTGCACATGCTGCAATCCTGACTTACTTTTTTCCCACCGCGCAAGCCATGGTAAGCGCGGAAACCTAGGGGCATTTTTATGTTTAAAATAAGATAAAGGAGCAAAAGAATATGAGTAAAAATTATGTAGATTATATGGTAGAAGAGACAAAGAATATCCTCGCAATCGACAGTCCATCCGGCTACACAAAAGAGGTGGCAGACTATGTCATGGGAGAATACAAAAAACTCGGATATGAGCCAAAACTTACGGTAAAAGGCGGTGTGCTCGTACCAATCGGCGGCAGGGACAAAGAGAACGCCGTTCTTTTAGAGGCACATATTGATACGTTAGGTGCCATGGTGGCAGAGATCAAAGCCAACGGAAGACTCCGTGTTACAGCAGTAGGTGGCATGAATGCAAACAATGCAGAGGGAGAAAACTGTAAAGTTGTCACCAGATTTAACGGAAAATATGACGGAACATTACAGCTGATCAACGCTTCCATTCATGTAAACGGAGAATATAACGATACGAAGAGAAGCTATGATTCCGTGGAAGTTGTTCTGGATGAAAAAGTAAAATCAAAAGAGGATGTGGAGAAGCTCGGCATTATGACAGGTGATTTTGTCTGCTTTGATCCGAGAACTACGGTGACAGCATCCGGTTACATTAAGAGCCGTTTCTTAGATGACAAATTAAGTGTTGGAATTTTATTGGGCTATGCAAAATATTTGAAAGAGGAAAATGTGACACCGGAGCGTATGATCTACCAGCACATCACTGTATTTGAGGAAGTAGGACACGGTGGCGCAGCCTCTGTCCCGGAAGGCGTGACAGAAGTGATCTCTGTGGATATGGGATGTGTCGGGGACGGACTTGCCTGTGATGAGACACAGGTGTCAATTTGTGCGAAGGACAGCCATGGACCATATCATTATGATGTGGTAAACGGTCTTGTGAAGGCAGCGAAAGAGAATGGCATTGATTTTGCAGTGGATGTCTATCCATACTATGGTTCAGATGCAGATGTTGCGCTGAGCGCCGGATATGATGTGCGCCACGGACTGATCGGTTCTGGCGTGTATGCATCACACGGATATGAGAGAAGCCATGTGGATGGCGTGAAGAATACATTCGAACTTCTGAAGGCTTATCTCGGATAGCTGAAACGATGCTGCTTTTGAAAAAAGCATAATTTAAAGATTTCTTAATAATATCCTAGGATTATCTTCATTGTAATAGAAGACCTCCCGTGCTATATTAACTGTATGAAGAATGATAGTACACATCATACAGTTAATACAGATGGGAGGTTTGTTATTTGATTCAGTTAAATTACAGGGATGCAAAACCAATTTATGAACAGATCAAAGATGGTCTGAGAAAGCTGGTTATCACGAATTCCCTTATTGCAAATGAAAAACTGCCCTCCGTGCGGGAAATGGCTTCGAAACTTGCCATCAATCCAAATACCATCCAGAAGGCGTACCGGGAACTTGAGGCAGAGGGATATGTCTATACCGTTGCCGGAAAGGGAACATTTGTTGCCGAGCGGAAAGAAGTGCTGGGCGTCAGAAATGAAGAACTGATGAAGGAATTTGATGAAGTGGTGACGGAACTGTTGTTTTTGGCGACGGATGGGGACAGTTTGAAGACACGTATTGAACAATTGGCTAAAGGGGGAGAGGCACAATGATCCAGGTTCATAATTTAAAGAAAAAGTTTGATGATTTTCAGGCGTTGAACGGCGTGGAAATGCATGTGGGAAAAGGTGATATTTATGGACTGGTCGGGCCAAACGGAGCAGGAAAGTCTACGTTGATCCGCCATCTTACCGGAGTTTATAAGGCAGATGAGGGAGAGATCCTGATCGACGGTGAACCGGTATTTGAAAACCGGAATATCAAGCAGAGGATGGCTTATATCCCGGATGAACTGTTTTATTTTATGCAGGCAGATACGATGGAGATGAAACGCTTTTATGAAGGCATCTATCCACAGTTTGACAGTAAGCTTTTTTATAAAATGCAGGAATTTTTCCCGACGATCGATGTGAAACGCACTATCAGACGGCTGTCGAAAGGCATGCAGAAACAGGTAGCGTTCTGGCTTGCAATCTGCTGTAAACCGGATCTGCTGATCTTAGACGAACCGGTGGACGGACTTGATCCTGTGATGCGCAGACAGATCTGGAGTATCTTAATGGCGGAAGTGGCAGAGCGGAAAATGACAGTTTTAGTGTCGTCCCATAACCTGAGGGAACTGGAGGATACCTGTGACCATGTAGGTATCATGCACCATGGAAAAATTATGATCGAGCGGTCTTTGAGTGATCTTCAGGGAAATATTTCCAAGATACAGGTGGCATGTCAGAGTGGTGTACCAAAATTGCCGGATGATTTTGAGGTGCTGCACATGGCAAACACAGGGCGTGTCTATACCCTGATCGTAAAAGGGGATCCGAAGGAGGCAGAGAAAGTTCTTCTGACAGAAAATCCTACCATTGTTGATGTACTTCCATTGACACTGGAGGAAATCTTTATTTATGAATTGGGAGGTGTGGATTATGAAGTCAAAGACATCCTGCTTTAACAAAACAATTTTCAAAAAAAATATGACACATTTCTGGCCTTTGTGGGCATTGTACAGCTGTTATCTGATCGTTTCGCTTCCGGTCGGACTGTGGTTTGACATGCAGTATTATCTGCAGGATGACAGTTACAGCCAGCTCCAGAGACAGTTCTATGCGATCAGCGGCGCTATGCGGGCAGCCATGAATCCGGTGATCACATTTGCATTTGCAGCAGTGATGATCATGGCAGTGTTTTCCTATCTGTATTCTGCAAAGAATACGAATATGATCCATTCACTTCCGGTGGACAGACGGGAGTTGTTTGTGACGAATATCATATCTGCGTTTGCATTTATGATCGTTCCGCAGATCCTGACCTTTATTATCACGGTGTTCGTCTGCATTGGTGCACATATCACTAACATCCAGTACATTTTATACTGGTTTGGTGCAGAAGCCGCAATGACGTTTTTTGCACTGGCGCTCGGCGCATTTGTGGCGATGTTTACCGGACAGCTTCTGGCATTTCCGGTGTATTATGTCGCAGTCAATTATCTGTATGTAGGATGCTGGTATCTGATCAACATGGTGATAGAGAGTGTCTGCTTTGGGGTGTCAAACAATTGGAATCCGGGGAAATCCTGTATTTTGTCTCCTATTTATTATCTGACAAACAATCTGCGGATACAGTCAGTAGAAAACAGTGAGTATGTGACGGTTGGAATCGAGTTTAAGGGTGCATATCTGCTCGGGATTTATGCAGTGGCAGGTGTGGTATTCCTGATCGCAGCCTATCAGTTGTATAAATGGAGAAAATTGGAGACTGCAGGTGACCTTATCAGCATGCGGGGAATCAAGCCGGTGTTCCGCTGGGGCGTGGCTGTCTGCGCCGGTCTGCTTGGAGGAACTGCCGTTGCTGACACGATCGGAAACAGTTTTTCTTCGGCAAAGGTACATTTTTGGATACTTGCAGCAGGCACCCTGATCTTTGGTGCGATCGGCTTTTTTGTGGCGGAGATGCTTATTGAGAAGAATTTCCGTGTGTTCCACAAAAAGAGAGTTGGGGAATGGGCAGTCTTAACGGTTGTTCTGGCAGCATTTCTGGGTGCACTGAAACTGGATCTATTCCGGATCGAAGGAAAAATACCGGATGTTTCAGAGGTTAAGGTGGTATCGCTCAATCTGGACTATAAGCTCCGCTATACCGAACCGGATGATATTCAGAAGATTATAGATCTCCAGAAAGAGATCCTGGCACAGAAAGAAGAGTGTCTGAGCGCAGAGAACCAATATTATCTCTCAATCACATATACCCTGAAGGATGGTAAGAAGCTGCGGAGAAGTTATACAGTTCCGGTTGGGCAGGCTGCGGCTGCGGACAAAGATTCTGTCGTCGCAAAAGTGACTGCGTTAGAGAGTAATCCGGATAAGATGATGCAGAACATGTTTGGCAATTACTATAAGACGAATGAGTATTATGCCGGCAGTATTTCATTTGTAGATGAGAACGGCAGAACAGAGGATTACCGTTTTACACAGGAAGAGCTTGACGCTGTCATGGAGGCGGTGCAAAAAGATGTGGAAGCGGGAAACATGACGTACTATCAACTTTATTCGCTCCGTGCCGGTGATGAGGATAACACGTACAGGGATCGTTATGTTAACAATCTGGATATCAGTTTTTATAATCCGGACGGTATCATCTGGAATTACAGTTCTTACAGTGTGGATGGGGTTGATGTGACAGAAGCGGTGCTGACAGGGGAGAAGACTGCAGAAGAGGCAGAAGCTTATTTCCCAAACAGTGACAGTGCCTATGTTGAGTTCGGAAGCAAATGCACAAACATTATTGAGACATTGAAAAAACTTGGGATTTTGAACAGTGAGCGAAAACTTATGACTTATGATGAGTATGAGGCACTGATGAATCCGGTTACGGCAGTAAGGGAAAAAGGAATACCGCACATTTCCTAGACAAAACGCATAGTTCAGAAAAAAGATGGAATAAATATTGTTATTCCATCTTTTTTATTGTAAACTGTTGTTATTGTTTCAGGACAATGATTCAGCCGGTCTGTTCATTTGCTTTGCAGACCATAAGAAAAGGAGTTTTATCAATGAGTAAACCAGTCGTAGCGATTGTTGGACGCCCGAATGTAGGAAAGTCTACGTTATTTAATGCACTTGCAGGTGAGCGTATTTCAATTGTACAAGATACACCAGGCGTTACAAGAGACCGTATTTATGCGGAGGTGTCGTGGTTAGATCACAATTTTACCATGATCGATACCGGAGGTATTGAACCGGACAGTAACGATATTATTTTATCACAGATGAGAGAGCAGGCAGAGATCGCGATCGCAACTGCAGACGTGATCATGTTTATTGTCGATGTCAGACAGGGCTTGCAGGATTCGGATTCCAAAGTTGCAGATATGCTGCGCCGTTCCGGCAAACCGGTCGTGCTGGTCGTCAATAAAGTGGACAGCTTTGAAAAGTATATGGCAGATGTCTATGAGTTCTATAATCTTGGAATCGGAGATCCGTTCCCGGTTTCTGCCGCTTCCATGTTGGGACTTGGAGATATGTTAGATGAAGTGGTGAAATATTTCCCGGAATATAAGAAAGATGACGAGGAGGACGACCGTCCGAAGATCGCCATTATCGGAAAACCGAATGTTGGAAAATCATCCCTCATCAATAAACTGGCGCAGGAGGACCGCGTCATTGTATCGGATATCGCAGGCACGACCAGAGATGCAATCGATACTGATATTAAGTACAATGGAAAAGAATATGTGTTTATCGATACCGCAGGATTGAGACGTAAGAATAAGATCAAGGAAGAGATCGAGCGCTATAGTATTATCCGTGCAGTCACGGCTGTGGAGCGTGCAGATGTCTGTATTATTGTGATCGACGCTACCGAGGGCGTGACCGAGCAGGATGCCAAGATCGCGGGAATCGCACATGACCGTGGAAAGGGAATCATCATCGCAGTCAATAAATGGGATGCGATTGAAAAAGATGATAAGACCATCTACCGCCATACTGAGAAAATCCGTGATATCTTAAGCTTTATGCCGTATGCGGAGATTATTTTCATCTCTGCAAAATCAGGACAGCGTCTCAATAAGATTTTTGAGACGATCGATGTCGTGATCGAGAACAACAGCATGCGTGTGGCAACCGGTGTATTGAATGAAATCGTTACCGAGGCAGTTGCGATGCAGCAGCCGCCATCGGATAAGGGAAAGAGACTGCGTATTTATTATACGACGCAGGTTTCAGTAAAACCGCCAACCTTTGTGATCTTTGTGAATGATAAACAGCTGATGCATTTCTCCTACACAAGATATCTGGAGAACCGCATCCGCGATACATTTGGATTCCGGGGAACAGCCCTTCGTTTTATCATCAGAGAGAGAAAGGAAAATGAAAAATGATCATCGCCAGGATAATTGCAGTAGCGATCGGCTACGCCTGCGGATTATTTGAAACAGGTTATTTTTATGGGAAAAAGAAAGGTGTGGATATCCGCACGAAAGGAAGCGGCAATTCCGGTGCGACAAACACCTTAAGAACCTTTGGCTGGAAGGCAGGACTTGTGACCTGCCTTGGTGATATTTTAAAAACAGTAGCGGCAGTGTTAGCCGTTAAACTGATCTTTGGAAGAACATATACAGAAGACATCATTCTTCTGGAACTGTATGCAGGTTTTGGAGCGGTACTCGGACACAATTTTCCGTTTTATCTGAAGTTCAAAGGCGGAAAAGGAGTTGCATGTACCGGTGGAATGGTGCTTGCAGTATTTCCGATCGTTGCACCGGTCAGTATGGGACTTTTTCTGGTGATCAGCGCAGTGACAAAGTATGTATCTCTCGGCTCGATCATCGGACTGATCAGTGTTTTCGTCCAGGTGGTTGTATATGGACAGCTTGGGATTATCACAGTTCCAATGGGAATCCGTGCGGAATTTTACATAGTGACAGCCTGTTTTACCATTTTAGGGGTATGGCAGCACCGTGCAAATATCAGACGTCTTGCAAATGGCACAGAGAATAAGATCGGTGCGAAAAAGAAAGGGCAGAAATAATTTTTTGATTTGGAGTGAGAAAAAATGGCAGATGTTGCGATCATAGGAGCAGGAAGCTGGGGGATCGCCCTTGCAAAAGTACTGCATACCAATGGAAATAAAGTGACAGTGTGGTCGATCGTGGAAGATGAGATTACCATGCTGAAAGAAAAACATGAGCATGTGCAGAAACTTCCGGGGGTAAAACTGCCGGAAGATATGGAATTTACGACAGATCTGGAATCTGCGGTTTCAGGTAAAGCATACCTGATCCTTGCAGTGCCGTCTGTATTCACAAGAAGCACAGCAAAGAGCATGGCGCCTTTTGTGAAAGAGGGACAGATCATCGTGTGCGTGGCTAAGGGAATTGAGGAAGAGACACTGATGCCGCTTACCGACATTGTGGAGCAGGAGATCCCGCAGGCAGAGGTTGCAGTGATGTGTGGACCAAGCCATGCGGAAGAAGTTGGAATCGGACTTCCAACTACAGTTGTAGCAGGAGCAAAAAAACGTGTTGTTGCAGAGGGAATCCAGGATATTTTCATGAACAACGTTTTCCGTGTGTATACAAGCCCGGATGTGCTTGGCATGGAACTTGGCGGTTCGTTAAAGAACGTGATCGCGCTGGCAGCCGGAATGGCAGACGGTCTGGGATACGGGGATAATACGAAAGCGGCACTTATCACCAGAGGAATGTTTGAGATGAACAAACTCGCTGTGACGATGGGTGCAAAACAGGAGACATTGAACGGACTTACCGGAATCGGTGATCTGATCGTGACCTGTGAGAGTAAGCACAGCCGCAACCGCAAAGCCGGAATGCTGATCGGACAGGGTTACACCATGCAGCAGGCGATGGACGAAGTGAAAATGGTCGTAGAGGGTGTCTACTCTGCGAAAGCAGCAATCGCCCTTGCAAAAAAATACGGTGTGGATATGCCGATCATTGAGGAAGTCAACAAAGTATTATTTGAGGACAAACCGGCAAAAGAGGCGGTCAATGACCTGATGCTCCGCGATAAGAAAATGGAACATGGCAATCTTGGCTGGGAAGATTAAGAATGCAGGAGTTCCTTATAATTTGCAGGGAAAAACGTACGGAAGAATTAAGATTTAATTAAAAAATATATCTGACAGATTGTGCTAGAATGGAGAATATAAATGAAGATCAATATAAAAAAACTTGATGCGGATGCAGTACTCCCGACAAGGGGAAGCAGTCAGGCGGCAGGCTATGATCTGTATGCAAAAAGTTCTGAGGATACTGTGATTCCACCACACAAAACAGTGATGGTCGGCACAGGACTTGCGATGGAAATACCGGAAGGATATTTCGGTGCGATTTTTGCAAGAAGCGGTCTTGCCTCCAAGCAGGGACTGCGCCCGGCAAATTGTGTCGGAGTAGTGGATTCTGACTACCGGGGAGAATTTATGATCGCCTTACATAATGATACGGATGAGGAGCGTGTGATCGCCGGAAAAGAGCGCATTGCACAGATGGTCGTAATGCCGTATCTTTCTGTTGAGTTTGAGGAAGTAGAAGAATTGAATGAGACGGAGCGCGGGGAAGGCGGATTTGGTTCTACCGGAAGAAAGTAATATCCGGAAAATGCCGGAATAGTGGGGTTAAGGAGGTATTTTATTATGGAAAGCAGAATGGTAAAGTTTTATTCAAAAGAGAGCAACATGGTTGCAATTCATGCAATTCCGGGACATTTTGCAACCAGTCATTCCCATATCAATTACTATATTGATATCACAAGCTTGAAGACAAGAATTCAGGAGGCGAAAGAGGTTGCCCGTGTGCTGCATCAGAAGATCGGAAGAGTTTCCTATGTGGATACGATTGTATGTATGGACGGCACGGAGGTGATCGGAGCGTTTTTGGCAGAGGAATTTGAAAAAGAGGATATGGCATCTACGAACCGCCATGAGACAATTTATGTGGTTTCGCCGGAGATGAACAGCAATAACCAGCTCTTATTCCGTGATAATATCAAACCAAGTATCGCAGGAAAACATGTGATCTTATTATCTGCATCTACCACAACCGGAAAGACAATCCACAGAAGTCTTGAGGGAATCCGTTACTATGGCGGCGTGATCGAGGCAGTGGCCTCTGTGTTCAGCACGGTATCTGAGATGGATGGATTTGCGGTACACTCGGTGTTCCATGCAGAGGATCTTCCGGGATATGCGGCTTATTCCGCAGATGACTGTCCATTCTGTAAAAAAGGAATCAAGCTGGATGCCGTGGTCAATGGATTCGGTTATTCTAAGTTATGATCAGAAATGAATGTATGGAATAAAAGATACAGGCAGGTTGCTTCGTCAATTTGACGGAAAAAGATGAAATATCAGTGCAATCTGACGAAGAAATCAAAAAACAGTCAAAATCACTGTGAGTTCCTACAAGAAATCGACAGATTCTTTGTGTAGGTAACATATGGCGTTTTTGGCTGTTTTTTTGTATAGTAAATATATCAAGAAACGAACAATTTATCAGGAGGTATTTACACCAATGGCAAGTTTATCATTAACAAATGTATGTAAAGTTTATCCTAACGGTTTTGAAGCTGTTAAGGATTTCAGCCTTGAAGTAGAAGATCAGGAGTTCATCATCTTCGTAGGACCATCCGGATGTGGTAAATCTACTACACTTCGTATGATCGCAGGTCTTGAAGAGATTTCTTCCGGTGAATTAAAAATCGATGGAAGAGTTGTAAACGACGTAGAGCCAAAAGACAGAGATATCGCAATGGTATTCCAGAACTACGCATTATATCCACATATGACCGTATTTGACAATATGGCATTCGGATTAAAATTAAGAAAAGTTCCTAAGGATGAGATCAAGAAAAAAGTAGAAGAAGCTGCTAAGATCCTTGATCTTGAGAAATTATTAGACCGTAAACCAAAGGCTTTATCCGGTGGACAGAGACAGCGTGTTGCTATGGGACGTGCTATCGTTCGTAATCCTAAGGTATTCCTTATGGACGAACCTCTTTCCAACCTGGATGCAAAATTACGTGTTCAGATGCGTTCTGAGATCGCTTCCTTACATAACAGATTAAAAGCTACTATCATCTATGTAACACATGATCAGACAGAAGCTATGACATTAGGAACCAGAATCGTTGTATTAAAAGATGGTGTTATCATGCAGGTTGATTCTCCACAGAAATTATACAATGAGCCTAACAACTTATTCGTAGCTGGATTCATCGGATCTCCACAGATGAACTTCATCGACGCTGTATGTAAAGTAGAAGGCGAGAGAGTAACTCTTAACTTCGAGAAGACATCTGTTGTCCTTCCTCCGGCAAAAGCTAAGAAATTGATCGATGGCGGATACAACGGAAAGACAGTTGTTATGGGTATCAGACCAGAAGATATCGGAGATTCCCAGATTGAGATCGAAGCTCACAAAGATGCAGTATTCGAGACAGACGTAACAGGATACGAGTTATTAGGTTCTGAAGTATTGTTATACTTCAATGTAGCAGGAACAGCCATGACAGCAAAAGTTGATTCCAGAACAACAGCTCGTATGGGTGATCATATCACATTAGCAATCGATCCAGAGAAGATTCACTGCTTCGATAAAGAAACTGAATTGACAATTACCAACTAATTCGGTAAAATTAAATAAACTCAGTAGAACCGGGTGCATCATTTGTACCCGGTTTTTTCTGCAAAAAATAATTGCAAAACAAACATGTGTTCTATATAATAAATAACGAAAGGAATGGAGCGTATGATATCAAACCATAAGATACAGACTGCTTTAGACGAGATCAAGGAGATTTCCAAGATTGATTTGGCATTATATTCAGAGAAAGGCAAACAGGTTGCGGCTACTTTTGAGCTGGAAGGCGATATGGAAGAGGCGGTAACTTCATTTGCAGCATCAATGGCAGAGAGCCAGATGCTGTCCGGTTGTCATTTCTTTAAAGTAATGGTAGAGGGTGAAGTGGAATATATTCTTTTGACAAAGTCATCCGCAGAAGATGCTTATATGGTAGGACGGTTGGCAGTCTGCCAGATAAGGAATCTTGCAGCCGCTTATATGGAGCAGTTTGACCGTAATAATTTTATGCAGAATATCCTGCTTGGAAATATGCTCGTGGTGGACATGTACAATAAGGCCCAGAAGCTGCATATTGAACAGGCAGAACGTGTTGTTTTCGTGATTGAGATTGACGGCAAGAAAGATGCAACCGCGATGGAGACAGTCAAGAATCTGTTCGTGACCAAGACCAGAGACTATGTGACAGAAGTGGACGAGCAGAGCATTGTCCTGATCAAAGATACCAGAGACATGAAAGAAGATGAAGAACTGCAGACATTGGCAAGTATGATCGTGGATAATATGCACACTGAGGCGATGGTGAAAGTGCGCGTGGGCTATGGAAACCGTGTGCATAATCTGCAAGATATTGCCAAATCCTATCAGGAAGCCAAGATGGCGTTAGAAGTCGGAAGAATTTTTTATGCAGAGCGTGAGACGATTGCATACAGCCTGCTTGGAATTGGGCGTCTGATTTATCAGCTTCCGATGAGCTTATGCGAGATGTTTATTCATGAAGTGTTCGGGGATGAAGTGCCGGATATATTTAATGAAGAGATTAATACAACCATCCAGAAGTTTTTTGAAAATAATCTGAATATCTCAGAGACCGCCAGACAGTTATATGTGCACCGGAATACATTAGTATATCGTCTGGAACGTTTAGAGAAGGCAATCGGATTAGATATCCGTAAGTTTGATGATGCAATGACCTTTAAGATTGCGATGATGGTCATTGCACATATGAACCAGCAGAAGGTAGAAGAGTAGGGCAGATTTGAAAGAATATTATGAAATGAATCTGCAAGTTTGTGACAGAGCGCAGGAAAATGAATGAAGTGAGGTAAGAAATGGCAGGTTATGATGAGCACAGCATATCGGTTTTAGAAGGGTTAGAGGCTGTTCGGAAAAGACCGGGAATGTATATCGGAAGTGTTTCCAGAAAGGGATTGAACCACCTGATCTATGAGATCGTAGACAACTCTGTGGATGAGCATCTGGCAGGGGCATGTGATACGATCCATGTCACATTGGAGAAGAATGGTTCCTGTACGGTAGAAGATAATGGACGAGGCGTTCCGGTCGGAATGCACGCCAAAGGTGTTTCGGCAGCACGTCTTGTATACACAACCTTACACGCCGGCGGTAAGTTTGATGATTCCGCATATAAGACGAGTGGAGGGCTTCACGGAGTAGGTTCTTCCGTTGTCAATGCATTGTCTGTTTATATGGATGTGGAGATCAGCAGAGAGGGGTATATTCATCACGACCGCTATGAGAGAGGCGTTCCGGTTGTGGAATTGGAGAATGGATTGCTTCCTAAGATTGGCAAGACAAAAAAGACCGGAACCAAAGTAAACTTTCTTCCAGATCCGGAAATTTTTGAAAAGACGAGATTCAAAGAGGATGAGATCAAAAGCCGTATGCATGAGACGGCATATCTGAATCCGAAACTTACGATCATTTATGAGGACCGCCGTGGCGAGGAAGTCGAACATATCGTATATCATGAGGAAGATGGAATCCGTGGTTTTGTAAAGGATTTGAATAAAAATACGGAAGTGCTTCATGATGTCGTCTACTTTAAAGGGGAATCTGAAGGCATTACCGTGGAAGCTGCATTCCAGTACACGAATGAATTTCATGAGAATATCCTGGGATTCTGTAATAATATTTTTAATGCCGAGGGTGGTACACATATCACGGGATTTAAAACCGTATTTACAACCGTCATTAATTCTTATGCGAGAGAACTTGGTATTTTAAAAGAAAAAGATGTGAACTTCACCGGAGCAGATGTCCGAAACGGAATGACGGCAGTTGTTTCCATCAAACATCCTGATCCGAGATTTGAGGGACAGACAAAGACGAAATTAGATAATCAGGATGCGGCGAAAGCCACTGCAAAAGTGACCGGCGACGAGATTCAGTTATTTTTTGATAAAAACTTAGAGACATTGAAAACGGTCATCTCCTGCGCGGAAAAAGCGGCAAAGATCCGTAAGACCGAGGAGCGCGCCAAGACCAATCTGCTCACCAAGCAGAAGTTTTCGTTTGATTCCAATGGAAAGCTTGCAAATTGTGAGAGCAGGGACGCTTCCATCTGTGAAATCTTCATCGTCGAGGGAGATTCCGCCGGAGGTTCCGCAAAGACAGCGAGAGACAGAAATTATCAGGCAATCCTGCCAATCAGGGGTAAAATCTTAAATGTGGAAAAAGCAAGTATTGACAAGGTGTTAGCCAATGCAGAGATCAAGACCATGATCAATGCGTTTGGATGTGGTTTTTCCGAGGGATATGGAAACGATTTTGATATCACAAAACTTCGTTATGACAAGATCATCATCATGGCGGATGCCGATGTGGACGGAGCACATATCTCAACACTGCTTCTGACATTGTTTTACCGTTTTATGCCGGAACTTATCTATGAAGGACATGTCTATGTGGCAATGCCGCCGCTTTACAAAGTCATTCCAGGCAAGGGCGAGGAAGAGTATCTTTACGATGATGCGGCTCTGGAAAAATACAGAAAAGCACATAAGGGAAGTAACTTTACCTTACAGCGTTACAAAGGTCTTGGTGAGATGGATGCCGAGCAGTTGTGGGAGACTACATTGAATCCGGCTACCAGAATGTTAAAGCGGATTGAAATCGAGGACGGCCGCATGGCTTCTGATATCACAGAGCTTCTGATGGGAAATGATGTTCCACCGAGAAAGACATTTATTTATGAACATGCGCATGACGCAGAACTCGACGTATAGTGCAGACGGTAAAAATAGCAGTAGATCATTGAAAAATCGTAAAGCAGATGACAAACATTTTGCAATGGTCTGTAGAATAACAGATAGAGAGGTTATATGATGCAGCAGGAAGAACAGATTATCCGTACCGAGTATTCGGAACTGATGCAGAAATCTTATATAGATTATGCGATGAGTGTTATTATCGCAAGAGCTTTGCCGGATGTCCGCGATGGCTTAAAACCGGTGCAGCGAAGAACTTTATATGATATGTACGAACTGGGAATCCGGTATGACAAGCCGTACCGTAAATGTGCGCGTATTGTCGGCGATACCATGGGTAAATATCATCCACATGGCGACAGTTCTATTTATGACGCACTTGTTGTCATGGCACAGGAATTTAAGAAAGGGCTGCCGCTTGTAGATGGACATGGTAACTTTGGTTCCATCGAGGGCGATGGCGCGGCTGCGATGCGTTACACGGAGGCGCGGCTGCAGAAAATCACACAGGAGGCATTTTTATCGGATCTGGATAAGGATGTCGTGGATTTTGTGCCAAACTTTGATGAGACAGAGAAAGAGCCGGAAGTTTTGCCGGTCAAGATCCCGAATCTCTTGGTGAACGGTTCCGATGGTATTGCGGTCGGTATGGTGACAAGCACACCACCGCACAATCTGGGTGAAGTGATCGACGGTGTGATCGCATACATTAAGAATCCGGATATCAATACCGAGCAGATGATGGAATATATTCCGGGGCCTGATTTCCCGACAGGAGGAATTATTGCCAATAAGGACGATCTGATCCAGATCTATTCCACCGGTATGGGTAAGATCAAAATCCGTGGAAAAGTGGAAGTGGAGCAGGTCAAAGGTGGAAAAGAGCGCATTGTTATCACTGAGATCCCATATACGATGATCGGTGCGAACATCGGAAAATTTTTGAATGATGTATACAGTCTCGTGGAGACCAAGAAAACAAATGATATCGTGGATATCACAAACCAGTCCTCCAAAGAGGGAATCCGTATTGTGTTAGAGCTTCGAAAAGGAGCCGATACGCAGAATCTCATCAATCTGCTGTATAAAAAGACAAAGTTAGAGGACACATTTGGTGTGAATATGCTGGCAGTTGCGGAGGGACGGCCTGAGACGCTGGGACTTGTGCCAATCATCCGTCATCATGTGAAGTTCCAGTATGAGCTTGCCACAAGAAAATATCAGACATTACTGAAAAAGGAATTAGACAAAAAAGAAATACAGGAAGGATTGATCAAGGCGTGTGATGTCATTGACCTTATTATTGAAATCCTTCGCGGAAGTAAGAATGTAAAAGATGCAAGAGCATGTCTGACCGATGGTGTGACGGACAATATCACCTTTAAATCGGCACAGTCAGAAAAAATGGCATCAGACCTCCGTTTTACAGAGCGTCAGACCACGGCAATCCTGGAGATGCGTTTACAGAAGCTGATCGGTTTAGAAATCGAGGCATTGATGAAAGACCATGAGGATACGTTAAAGCATATCGCCGAGTATGAGGACATTTTGGAAAACCGTGCCACCATGGCGAAAGTGCTGATCAAAGAACTTCAGTCTTATAAGAAACAGTATGCGGTTCCGAGAAAAACTCTGATCGACAATCTTGAGGAAGCGGTTGTGGAAGAGAAGAAGATTGAGGAGATGGATGTGGTGTTCCTCATGGATCGCTTTGGCTATGCAAAAACGGTGGATGTCAGTGTCTATGAGAGAAATAAAGAGGCAGCGGATACGGAAAACCGTTACATCTTAACCTGTAAGAACACGGATAAAATCTGTATTTTTACAAACAAAGGACAGATGCATCTGTTGAAAGTGCTTGATCTTCCATATGGAAAGTTCCGAGATAAGGGAATTCCAATCGACAATCTAAGTAACTACAATAGTAGTGAGGAAAACTTTATATACATTATCAACCTCGGTGCGATCATTCACTCCAGATTATTATTTGGAACCAAAACAGCCATGCTTAAGATGGTTGACGGAAGTGAATTTGACGTGGCAAAGAGAACGACAGCCTCAACGAAGTTAAATGAGGATGATGAACTTCTGATCGTGCACGCAATGACAGGTGAGGAGACGGTTGTCATGCAGTCTGAGAAAGAAATGTTTTTGCGTATTGAGGCTTCCACAATCCCGGAAAAGAAAAAGGGAGCAGTCGGCGTGCGTGGCATGAAACTGAATGCAGGAGATGCATTGAGTAACATTTATGTGTTAGACGGCGAGAGCGAGCAGACCGTTGAAGTAAAGGGAAAAGAGGTTGTCTTAAACAGACTTCGTGTTGGAAATCGTGACACCAAGGGAACGAAGCGTTAAATAAAACCAAAAGAAGTAAGGTGGGAAAATGAATTACGGGCAGGCAAGAGCGTATGCCGTAAATGTCAGCAGGTCGGGAAGCATATTAGGACTTGATAGTATTGAAAATTTAATGCACGAGCTTGGGGATATACAGGAGCAGCTTAAGATCATCCACATTGCGGGAACGAATGGAAAAGGTTCTACCGGGGCTTATTTAGAGCGGGTACTCATAGAAGCCGGATACCGGGTAGGCAGATATAGTTCCCCGGCGGTGTTTGATCCGATGGAAGTGTGGCGGATCAATCTTCAGTCCATGAGCCACGAGGAGTATGCGGATATCATGGAACAGGTGAAGTGTGCCTGTGACCGCATGGTGGAAAAAGGTATGGAACATCCGACGATTTTTGAAGTGGAAACAGCGATGGCATTTTTGTATTTTTATCAGAAAAAATGTGATTATGTACTGTTGGAAGTTGGAATGGGCGGCAGAACAGATGCAACGAATCTGATCAAAAAGCCAGTGTGCTCCGTTATTACATCAGTCAGTATGGATCATATGCAATTTCTTGGAAATACACTGACCGAGATTGCACAGGCAAAAGCCGGCATTATCAAAAAAGATTGTCCGGTCGTGACCATCCTGCAAAAAGCAGAGGCAATGGTGGCGATAGAATCAGAGGCGGAAAAACAGCACGCAAGGCTTTATACCGCCGATGTTTCCAAGGTAACGGTGGAAACCGAAACGTTAAAAGAGATCAGATTCGATCATCCGGGACTTGGAACGGTGACAACCCGGCTTACAGGGACATATCAGGTGGAAAACTGCTGTCTGGCGGTCACAGTGTTAAAGGAGATCCTTGGAATTGCAGACCGGATCATTATAGACGGGATCAAAAATACCGTGTGGCCGGGCAGGTTTGAGGTCATAGGAGAACAGCCGCTGTTTATCATAGACGGTGCGCACAATGAGGATGCGGCACTTCAATTAAGTGCGTCTGTGGAAAAATATTTTACAAACATTCCAATAACTTATATAATAGGCGTACTTGCAGATAAGGAACACAAAAAAGTGCTGGAGGCAATGCTGCCTTATGCGGGAGCCGCCTTTACAGTGACGCCGGATAATCCGAGGGCGATGAAGGCGGAAGAACTTGCGTCCGAGGCAGAAGTAATCGTGGCTCGTCTGTGGAAAGAGAGAGCCGGAAAGCCAGAAAAAGTACAGGGCACAGAAAATAGTCCACAGGGAGCAGGAGGTATGGAACCGCTTCCGAAGGTCAGTGCATGCAGTTCCATGAAGGAAGCAGTGCAGCTGGCACTGGAACACACGAAAAAAGACGGCGTGATCCTTGCATTTGGCTCCTTATCTTATCTCAAAGAGATCAGGCAGATCATGCAGTCGGATTGATCGATAAAAGCGTACATAGGAATGCAGTATCGAACGTGGACCATATCATTTCAGTATCGGTAAAGAAGGAAAAAAGATGGATAAAAAGAAAATACAAGAGGGCGTAAAATTAATATTGGAAGGAATCGGGGAAAACCCGGACAGAGAAGGGCTTCTCGATACCCCTGACCGCATTGCCAGAATGTATGAAGAGATATTTGGTGGACTGACGCAGACCGCTGAAGAACCGCTGTCAAAGACATTTCATGTGAAAGACAATGCGATGGTTCTCGAAAAAGATATTACATTTTACTCGACCTGTGAGCATCATTTTATGCCTTTTTACGGAAAAGCGCATATTGCGTATATCCCGGATGGAAAAGTCGTAGGTCTCAGCAAACTGGCAAGAACCGTGGAAGTGTATGCAAAGCGTCCGCAGATCCAGGAACAGTTGACGGCACAGATCGCAGATGCATTGATGGAATATTTAAAGCCGCAGGGCGCAATGGTCATGCTGGAAGCAGAGCATATGTGCATGACGATGCGTGGTGTGAAAAAGCCGGGAAGCAAGACGGTAACATTTGTGACGCGCGGTGTTTTTGAACAGGATGAGAGGCTTCAAAGACAGTTTTTTGATCTGGTAAGAGCGTAAGATAAAGTCAGGAAAGGTTAGAAAAATGAGAATAGGTAGCAGGGATTTTGCAACAACAGGACATACTTATATTATGGGAATTTTAAATGTGACACCGGACTCTTTTTCCGATGGTGGAAAGTTCAATCAGATTGATGCGGCATTAAAGCATGCGGAAGAGATGATAAGAGACGGTGCAGATGTGATCGATATCGGTGGGGAATCCACACGGCCGTGGGGATATACAAAGATTTCCGATGAGGAGGAGACAGGCAGGGTGGTTCCGGTCATTGAGGCGGTAAAAAAAGAGTTTGGGATTCCAATCTCTGTGGATACTTATAAAAGCGGCGTTGCAGAGGCGGCGGCACAGGCAGGAGCCGATCTGATCAACGATATCTGGGGACTGAAATATGACCCGCACATGTCAGAAGTCATTGCAAAATCCGGGCTGGCGTGCTGTCTCATGCATAACCGGGACAATACTGAGTACCGGAATTTTATGGAGGACATGAAGCAGGATCTGCGGGAGACAATCGCACTTGCCAAAGCGGCTGGAATTGCGGACGATAAGATTATCTTAGACCCGGGTGTTGGGTTTGCAAAAAGTTATGAGAACAATCTGGAAGTGATCCGCCGCCTGAAAGAGTTCAATGAATTAAAATATCCGGTGCTACTTGGCACCTCAAGGAAGTCTGTGATCGGATTGACACTTGACCTTCCGGCAGCAGAGCGTGTGGAGGGAACGATCGTCACAACGGTCATGGCGGTGGAAGCAGGCTGTATGTTTGTCCGTGTGCATGATGTAAAAGAAAATCACCGGGCAATCCAGATGGCAGAGGCGATCCTGGACAGAAAATAAGCAATTGCCAAACACCTGTTTTTTCAGGAGTTTTGCAGGCTTTAGATAACAGGAAGATAGAAGTGCTGAAAGGAAGTATCGGGATGACAGGAGATTTTATTAAAATAACGAATTTAAAAGTATTTGCACATCATGGGGTTTTTCCGGAGGAAACAAGGGATGGACAGGACTTTTACGTGAATGCAAAACTTTTTTTGGACTGCAGAAAAGCTGGAAAGACAGACAATCTGTCGGATTCTTTGAATTATGGCGAAGTCAGCCATTTTATCACAGATTTTCTACAGGATCATACATACAAATTAATTGAGAGCGTCGCAGAGCAGTTAGCGGAAGCGATGCTTCTTTCTATGCCGGTGTTAAAAGGAGTAGAGATTGAGTTATGTAAACCACATGCTCCAATCGGGCTTCCATTTGAAAATGTGTCGGTGACGATGAAACGGCAGTGGCATGAGGTGTATCTTGCGGTCGGTTCCAATCTTGGGGACAAGAATGCCTATATTGGGAATGGAATCGACGAACTGCGCCGGATCAAAGAGATCAAAGAGGTAAGAGTGTCAGAACTTCTGGTGACAAAGCCTTACGGCGGAGTGGAGCAGGACGATTTTGTTAATGGGGCGATCGCATTAAAGACGCTGTTATCACCACAGGAGCTGTTGGAGAAACTGCATGAGATCGAGCAGCACGCTAACAGGGAGCGTATCATTCACTGGGGACCTAGAACATTGGATCTTGACATTATTTTTTATGATAAGCTTGTGTACGAGGATGAGAATCTTATCATACCGCATATTGATATGCAGAATCGTGACTTTGTGTTAAAACCGCTGGCAGAACTTTGCCCGAATTACCGTCACCCGGTTTTGGGAAAAACAGTGTCGCAGTTACTTGGAGAGCTGAAAGAGAGGTAATATGATAAAAGCAGTCTTATTTGATCTGGATGGTACGATCATTAACTCAGAAGAGGGAATTACAAAGTGTGTACAATATGCATTAAGCAGTTTTGGAATTGAGGAACCGGACCGGAAAAAGCTGTTGTGTTTTATCGGACCGCCGCTTGATCCTGTTTTCCGTGAAAAATACGGCTTTGATGCGGACAAGGCATGGCAGGCGGTATTAAAATACCGGGAGAGGTTTGATAAGACCGGAATTTTCGAGTGTGAATTATATGAGGGTGTCGCAGATACGATCCGCAAGTTAAAAGAAGCAGGCTGCGTCATCGCACTTGCTTCCTCCAAGCCGGAGACAGCGTGCAGACGTATTCTGGAACATTTTTCCCTGACACCGTATTTTGATGAGATCGTCGGTTCCACTTTAGATGGAAGCATCAGCACCAAACAGCAGGTACTAGAGGAGCTTGGCAGACGGATGGAGCATATGCAGATCACAAAAGACCAGATGTGCCTGATCGGAGACACTGAGTATGACGTGATTGGAGCGGATCAGTTTGGAATCCGCTGTATCGGCGTATCCTATGGATTTGGAAAAAGAGAGCTGTTAGAGCGTGCAGGGGTATACTGTGTCTGCGACAACATGGCAGAGGTTGTGGAAGCACTGCAGCAGATGTGATAGAAAGGAAGATATCATGAAAACGACAGGCGGTTTTAAACTCTGGCAGATCATTTATCCGATTGGTATTTATTATGTTGTGTCGAGCCTTATGTACTTCGTGCTGGGACTTTTTCTGGGGGATGGGCAACAGACCTATATGCTGCGTCAGCTGATCTGCTCGGCGGCAACGGTCCCGGCGACGATGAGTTTTTATAAGCAGAATAAAATTGCAGAGCAGGTTGTCTATGGAACCGAAAAAGAAAAATTGGATACAAAATGGCTCGCAGACGCAGTTTTGGCGGCTGCGGGTGCAGCGACACTTGGCATTGCCGTGAATAATATCATTGCAATGACGCCGTTAGTGCAGATGTCGGAGGGGTTTCAGGAGGCAAACCAGTCCTTTTTTGCGGGAACGGTTGTGTTTGAACTGCTCGGTTCCTGCCTTGTGATTCCAATCGCAGAAGAATTGCTGTTCCGCGGTGTGGTGTACAAGCGTCTGAAGCTTTATTTTGGCGTGACACCGGCATTGATCGGTTCAGCACTTATCTTTGGTATCATGCATGTCAATCTGGTGCAGTTTTTGTATGCGGCGGTGATCGGATTGCTTCTTGCGTTTGTGTTGGAAAAAACAGGGAAGCTTTCCATGGCAGTTTTTGGGCATATTGCGGCAAATCTTGTGGCGGTGCTGCGGACGGAGACAGGATGGCTGGAGTTCAGTTTTTATCCGACGGTAAACGGCATTTTGTTTACGGTTGTGATGGCAGTGGCAGGAATAGCCGTTGTCAGCCTTTTTTACCGGAGAAAATAATTCGTTACATAAAAACGACATTTCATTACATATTCCATAAGAAAAGCTTATGAGCTGGTCGATATAAGATAAAGTACAGAGTATGGAGTGAAGAAAATGCCGAAAATTGCGATATGTGATGATGAACAGCCTATAAGAGAGTATTTAAAAAGTCTGACCGAAAAATGTATCCCGGATTCACAGGTTCGCCTGTTTGGCAGCGGAGAGGCACTGTTACGAGATCAGACATCCTTTGATGTGATCCTGCTGGATGTTTCCCTGCGTGGAGAAGATGGAAATCAGACGTTAAACGGCATGGAGACAGCCCGGAAAATCCGGGAGACATCCAATGCGATGATCATTTTTGTGACAGCGTTCAAAGAATATGTGTTTGAAGGTTATGATGTCGGGGCGTTTCACTATCTGTTAAAGCCGGTGGACGAGCACAAGTTTGCGGAAGTGATGCAGCGCGCCATGTGGCAGCTTGAGCGGGAAAAAGAGGAAATGTCCCTGTTGATAAAAGCAGATGGCAGTTATATGGAAGTTCTGGCAAAAAATATTTTGTATGCGGAGAACGAGGCGCGCAAGATTGTGCTGCACACGAAAAATATGCCGGAGAGCAGTTATACTTTTTATGAGAAAATGGAAGTGTTGGAGAAGCGGCTGGGAGAGGGTTTTTTCCGTTCGCACCGGGGATTTCTGGTAAATCTGCGGGAAGTGTACAAGTATGATGCGACCACGATACAGATGAAAAATGGTGACAAAGTTTATCTGGCAAAACAAAAGTATAACGATTTTGTCATGGCTTATATGAAATATCTGAGAAGCGCAGGATGAAAAGGACTGCAAAATAGCGGAAAAAAGCAAAAATCAGCGGAACATAGATCTGCTGATTTTTCATTACATAAAAGAGCCTGTTCGTTACAATTCGCTAAAATCAGAAAATGCCCGACCGATATACGGAGTAAAGAAAGGCAAAATGCATCGTTATGGTGCAGTTTTGGCAAGACATACAGGGAGGCAATAATATGCGAATTACAACACAAATGCTTGCACACTCAGCCGCAAAAAGCGGAATTCCATTTCAGCAGACAACACTGTTAGATATCCTGAACAAAAAGTCATCTTTTTCCGGTCTGCTGAACGGAGTGAATGCCAGTGCGGATGCAACGGCGATCGCAAAGAAAAAGAATTATTCGAAGCTGGAAGATATTTCGGGGAACCTGAACGGATATGCTTCTAGTCTTGTGGCAACAGATAAGAACTCCATTTATGACAGGGCAAAGGAAAGCGGCAGTACAAAGGATATTGTTTCCTCGGCAAAAAAAATGGTCGAGAGCTACAACGCAACGTTAAAACAGCTCAGGGAAACCGGGGATACTTTAAATGAGTTTTACAGACAGCAGTTAAAGGATATTCCTGCCGGGGACAAAGAGGCATTGAAGAGCATTGGTATCACACAGGCAAAAGACGGCAGTCTTTCCATTGACGAGAAAGTGTTACAGAGTGCAGATGCAGACACGTTAAAGAAAGTGTTGGATGGAGATACCGGGCTTGCTTCCAAGATCAGTTTTGTGAGCGGAAGAATCAGCCAGAACGCAGCGTCCAATGTTGTGAGCACATCGAGCCAGTATACATCGAACGGCTCTTCATTGCTGAGTGCACTTGAGACGAGTAAATACGATTTCTGGGGATAAAAAAGAAAATTGACAAATTTGCAGAGGAGATAAGACAGGAGAACTATTATGAGTGTTACGATCAACTTTTCCAAAAACACGTCCGCACCCTGGCAGTCAAATGCAAACATGTTAAAAAGCACGAGGGAAAAAATACAGAGACAGGAAGAGCTGGACGGAAAAATTGCTTTTTTTGAGACACAGAAGCAGAATCTCAAAAATCAGAAAGCGGATACAATCGAAGAAATTGCAAAAAAGCTGGAGAAGTTTCATACTTACGAGGATGAGATTGCGGCAGCAAAACAGGAGTACAACAGCTCACAGATGTTCCACATCTTAGATGAGGCAGAAGAGCGCGGAGAGCAGATGGCGAAAGCGGCTGAGAAATATAAGCCAAAGACCGAGGAAGAGCAGAAAAAGGAGGCTCAAGGCGAGGCAGCAGGAACAGACGGCAAAACCGATGATAAGGGTGTTTTATCCGAAATTATGGATGATATGTCGGAATCAATCGATGCGCAGGAAGGAAATCTGGAAACTACCGGACAGCTTTCAGAAGCAGAGTTACAGCAGAAATTGTCCGACGAGGAATTGCAGAAAAAACAACAGAGATATCAGCCGTTTGACGTGCGGGCATAATAAAAGCCGATATTTCACTGATGCCTGTCTTGGTTAGTGATCAGATAATCTACCATGTATCACAACTTTTTATTACAGAAAACAGAATATTAAAATCTGCCGTAACAAATAGTAATATTCTATACTCCGACAATTCAAACACAATTCCAGAAAAACACCTGAAGTGATATTTTATCACTTGAAAATCAAAAATTTTTTTATTATAAAACAAGGAAAGAATTGTTTGTATCCATATATTACAGTAAGAATATAATTATAATAGTATAAACAATACTGCTATAAATAATAAATATTCAAATTATCAGACAATATTGCAAAAAAATAGATAGACAGAAGTATCAAAAAGTTGTATATTAGAAAACAAGAAAAATAAAATAATTCATGAAGCAAAGGCGCTTAGATACCCAATCGATCATTGGGTTATTTAAGCGCCTTTTTATGTAATAGGAAATTACGTTGCAATGTTCCTGTTACCCCAAAAGGCTCCGTAATTAGAAATTGTCTGCAAAGCGGCAGTTTCAATCTGGATTAAGAAAGGAATTTGCGTATGAAAGAGCAACAGAAAGAAACATCTGCAAAAATGGTCACTCTGAACAAATTTGCACCAAAGGATTCCCAGACAAAAACAGACGGAATGTACGATCCGGCATTTGAACATGACAACTGCGGTATCGGTTCGGTTGTCAATATCAAAGGTATCAAGACACATGAAACCGTGGAGAATGCTTTGAAAATTGTTGAAAACTTAAAGCACAGAGCAGGAAAAGATGCAGAAGGAAAGACCGGTGACGGTGTTGGTATCCTTTTACAGATTTCTCATAAATTTTTTACGAAAGCCGTAAAACCGCTTGGTATTGAACTTGGTGGTGAGAGAGATTATGGTATCGGTATGTTTTTCTTCCCACAGGATGAGTTGAAACGCAATCAGGCAAAGAAAATGTTCGAAGTCATAGTCCAGAAAGAGGGCATGGAATTTTTAGGATGGAGAGAAGTACCGATCGATCCGACAAAGCTTGGACAGAAAGCAATCGACTGTATGCCTTGCATTATGCAGGGGTTTGTAAAGCGTCCGAAGAATGTGGAAAAGGGACTTCCGTTCGACCGCAAGCTGTATGTGGCAAGACGTGTGTTTGAGCAGTCGAATGATGATACTTATGTTGTCTCCTTATCCAGCAGAACGATTGTATACAAGGGAATGTTCTTAGTAGAGCAGCTCCGCTTGTTCTTTGCAGATCTTCAGGACAAAGATTATGAATCTGCGATCGCAACCGTACACTCCCGTTTCTCTACGAACACAAACCCAAGCTGGGAGAGAGCACATCCAAACCGTTTTATCGTACATAACGGTGAGATCAACACGATCAAAGGAAATGCAGATAAGATGCTTGCCCGTGAGGAGACCATGGAGTCCGAATTTTTAAAGGGCGAATTACAGAAAGTGCTTCCGGTCGTCAACACCGAAGGTTCCGACTCTGCAATGCTTGACAATACACTGGAATTCCTTGTCATGAGCGGCATGGATCTTCCGCTCGCTGTCATGATCTTAATTCCGGAGCCGTGGGCGAACAACAGCCTCATGTCCCAGAAGAAAAAAGATTTTTACCAGTATTACGCAACGATGATGGAGCCGTGGGACGGACCTGCATCCATTCTTTTCTCCGATGGTGATATTATGGGAGCGGTGCTTGACCGTAACGGACTCCGTCCTTCCCGCTATTACATTACAGATGACGATTATCTCATTCTTTCCTCTGAGGTCGGTGTACTTGACATTGATCCGACGAAGATCGTGGTAAAAGAGAGACTCCGTCCGGGAAAAATGCTTCTGGTAGATACCGTAAAGGGAAGAGTGATCGATGATGATGAGTTAAAAGAAACTTATGCAGGCAAACAGCCTTACGGTGAATGGATCGACCGCAACCTGTTAAATTTAAAAGATTTGAAGATTCCAAACCAGCGTGTGCCGGAATACACCAAGGAAGAGCGTCAGAGAATGCAGAAGGCATTTGGTTATACCTATGAATCTTTGAGGGATGCAATTTTACCAATGGCAAAAAATGGCGGCGAGGGAACATCCGCCATGGGTATTGATACACCGCTTGCTGCACTGGCAACCGATCATCAGCCGTTATTTAACTACTTCAAGCAGCTATTTGCACAGGTTACAAACCCGCCGATCGACTCTATCCGTGAAAAAGTGGTGACTTCCACAACCGTATACATCGGAGAGGACGGAAACCTTCTGGAAGAAAAAGCAATCAACTGCCAGGTGTTAAAGGTCAACAATCCAATTCTGACAAACACGGACCTGATGAAAATTAAAAATATGAAAGTGGACGGATTTAAGGTAGAGGTAATCCCGACTACTTATTATAAGAGCACAAGCCTCGAGAAAGCCATTGAGCGTCTGTTCGTGGAAGCAGACCGGGCATACAGGGAGGGCGCAAACATTTTGATCCTGTCTGACCGTGGTGTCGACGAATATCATGTGCCGATCCCATCATTGCTTGCAGTGTCCGCCCTGCAGCAGCATCTGGTCAAGACAAAAAAGAGAACTGCAGTCGCCATGATCTTAGAGTCCGGCGAGCCGAGAGAGGTACATCATTTTGCAACACTGTTAGGTTATGGTGCCTGTGCGATCAACCCATATCTGGCACAGGATACCGTAAAACAGTTAGTGGATGAGCATATGTTAGACAAAGATTACTATGCGGCAGTGGATGATTACAATGCAGCGATCTTAAATGGTATTGTAAAGATCGCTTCCAAAATGGGTATTTCTACGATCCAGTCTTACGAAGGTTCCAAAATCTTCGAGGCGATCGGTATCGACTCCAACGTGATCGATAAGTATTTCACAAATACCGTGAGCCGCATCGGTGGTATAACATTAAAAGACATTGAAAATGATGTGAACGAATTACATTCTGCAGCATACGATCCTCTTGGTTTAGAGACTGACCTCACCTTAGACAGCAGGGGACGCCACAAAATGAGAAGTGGTGCAGACCAGCACCTTTACAATCCGGCAACCATCCATCTGTTACAGGAATCCACGAAACGTGGAGATTACAACCTGTTCAAACAGTACACAGAGCTTGTGGACAGTGAGGAAAAAGACGGCTGCATCCGTGGACTGATGGATTTCAATTATCCGAAAAAAGGTGTGCCGGTCGAGGAAGTGGAAAGCGTTGACTCTATCGTGACAAGATTTAAGACCGGTGCGATGTCCTATGGTTCTATCTCACAGGAAGCACATGAGACGCTTGCCATTGCGATGAACCGGCTTCACGGCAAATCAAATACCGGTGAAGGTGGTGAGGATTACGAGCGTATCGCAAGTAAAAATACCGCAGTGGACAGATGCTCCAAGATCAAGCAGGTCGCATCCGGACGATTTGGTGTCACAAGCCAGTACTTAGTCAGTGCGGAAGAGATCCAGATCAAGATGGCACAGGGAGCAAAACCGGGCGAAGGTGGACATCTTCCGGGCAAAAAAGTTTATCCGTGGATTGCAAAGACAAGACTTTCCACACCGGGGGTATCCTTAATTTCTCCGCCACCACACCATGATATTTACTCCATCGAAGATTTAGAGCAGCTGATCTTTGACTTGAAAAACTCTAACAGAGCGGCAAGAATTTCCGTAAAACTTGTTTCAGAGGCAGGTGTCGGAACCGTTGCAGCAGGTGTTGCAAAAGCTGGCGCACAGGTTGTGCTGATCTCCGGTTACGATGGCGGTACAGGTGCTGCTCCGGCAAGCTCCATCCACAATGCAGGACTTCCTTGGGAGCTTGGACTTGCAGAGACACACCAGACTTTGATCATGAACGGACTCCGCAATAAAGTAAGGATTGAGACAGACGGAAAATTAATGAGCGGCCGTGATGTTGCGATCGCAGCGCTTCTCGGAGCAGAGGAATACGGATTTGCAACGGCTCCGCTTGTAACCATGGGATGCGTCATGATGCGTGTCTGTAACTTAGATACCTGTCCGGCAGGTATCGCAACACAGAATCCGGAATTAAGAAAACGCTTTGCAGGAAAACCGGAATATGTGGAAAACTTTATGAAGTTTATCGCAGAGGAACTCCGTGAATACATGGCAAAACTTGGCTGCAGAACCGTGGATGAGATGGTTGGACGAAGCGACCTCTTAAAAGTCCGGGAAGATCTGACCGGACGTGAGAAAGAGATCGATCTTTCCAGAATTTTAAACAACCCATATGCAGGACCGAAGGAAAAAGTAACTTTTGATCCAAAACATGTATATGATTTTGAACTGGAAAAATCAAAAGACGAGACGGTGCTTTTAAAACAGCTTGGCTCTGCACTTGCAAACAAACAGCGCAGAAGCATTGATGTGGAAGTGACGAACACAGATCGTTCCTTCGGTACGATTTTTGGTTCCGAGATAACAAAAAAATATGGAACCGGCTTAGAGGAAGATACGTTTGTAGTTAAATGTACCGGTGCAGGCGGACAGAGTTTTGGTGCGTTCATTCCAAAAGGACTGACCTTAGAGCTTGTAGGCGATTCCAACGACTACTTTGGCAAGGGACTTTCCGGTGGTAAATTAGTGGTTTATGCCCCGGCAGGTGTAAAATACAAAAAAGACGAGAATATCATCATTGGTAACGTAGCCCTTTATGGTGCAACGAGCGGAAAAGCATTCATCAGCGGTGTGGCAGGCGAGCGTTTCTGCGTGCGTAACTCAGGCGCTTCCGCAGTCGTAGAAGGTGTCGGCGACCATGGCTGTGAGTATATGACAGGCGGACGTGTCGTAGTTTTAGGTAAAACCGGCAAAAACTTTGCGGCTGGTATGAGCGGCGGTATCGCTTATGTGTTAGATGAGGATAACGACCTTTACACCCGCATGAACAAAGAGATGGTATTTTCTGAGGAAGTATCCAATAAATACGATGTTATGGAATTAAAAGACATGATCAAAGAGCATGTGGCATTTACCAATTCCGAAAAAGGTAAGGAAATTCTGGATAACTTCAGTGAGTATCTGCCGAAATTTAAGAAAGTAATCCCGTATGATTACAACCGTATGCTGATGGCTATCGTTCAGATGGAGGAGAAAGGTCTCTCATCCGAACAGGCACAGATCGAAGCATTCTATGCGAATACGAGAGGTTGATCGTCAGTAGGGAATACGAAAAGAAAATGGAGGAAATATCATGGGAAAACCAACCGGATTTATGGATTATAAAAGAGAGACATCGGTGAGTGAAGCACCATTGGAGCGTATCAGAAATTTTAACGAATTCCACACACCACTGTCAAAGGAAGAACAGCAGATACAGGGCGCACGCTGCATGAACTGCGGCGTTCCCTTCTGTCAGGCGGGAATGAACATCATGGGAATGACGAGCGGATGCCCGTTACATAACCTTGTCCCAGAGTGGAACGATCTTGTATACACAGGGAACTGGGAGCAGGCATACAACCGTCTGAAAAAGACGAACAACTTCCCGGAGTTCACATCAAGGGTATGTCCTGCACTATGCGAAGCAGCATGTACCTGCGGACACTGGGGGGATGCCGTTACCTGTAAGGAAAACGAACATGGCATTATCGAGAACGCTTATGAGCAGGGCTATGCGAAAGCAAAACCACCGAGAGTCCGCACAGGAAAGAAAGTCGCAGTCATCGGTTCCGGTCCTGCCGGACTTGCAGTGGCAGACCAGCTGAATAAGCGCGGACACCTTGTAACCGTATACGAGCGCGATGACAGGGTGGGCGGACTTCTGATGTACGGAATCCCGAATATGAAACTGGAAAAATGGGTGATCGACCGCAAGGTTTCCATTATGAAGGAGGAAGGCATTACATTTGTCACAAATACGAATGTCGGCAAAGATGTCAAAGCTGCAAAATTGTTAAAAGAATATGACAGGGTCGTTCTGGCATGTGGAGCCAAAAATCCAAGAGATATCAAGGCGCCGGGCAGAGATGCGAAAGGTATTTATTTTGCAGTGGATTTCTTAAAAGCTACCACAAAAAGCCTTTTGGATTCTGACTTGAAAGACAATCAGTACATTTCTGCAAAAGGAAAAAGAGTGGTCATCATCGGTGGCGGTGACACCGGAAATGACTGTGTGGGCACATCCATCCGTCACGGCGCAGCCAGTGTGACACAGCTTGAGATGATGCCGAAAGCGCCGGATACGAGAGCGGAAAACAATCCGTGGCCGGAGTGGCCAAAAGTCTGCAAGACAGATTATGGTCAGGAGGAGGCAATCGCAGTATTCGGACATGACCCACGTATCTATCAGACCACGGTAAAAGAATTTCTGAAAGATAAAAATGGAAATCTCTGTGGACTTGTCACGGTGAAATTAGAGAGCAAAAAAGACGAGAAAACAGGCCGTATGATGATGGCAGAAGTGCCGGGTTCCGAACAGAAAATGGATGCAGACCTTGTACTGATCGCAGCCGGATTCTTAGGAGCTGAGAATTATATTGCAAATGCGTTCGGTGTCGACCTGAATGCGAGAACCAATGTAGCAACCGCAGAGGGCGCATATGTGACCAATGTGAAAAATGTTTTCACGGCAGGTGATATGCACAGAGGACAGTCGCTTGTCGTGTGGGCGATCCGCGAAGGCCGCGAAGCTGCAAGGGAAGTGGATGAGAGCCTGATGGGATATTCTTATTTGTCGGTGCAGTAAGATTAAATTAGTATTTGTATATAATTGCTTTACTTTTTAAGAAAATTATGTAAATTACATAGGATAACAATTTTATAAAAATAAAAAAGAACTGTTTGTTTTCAGAATTGGATTTTTTATAATTCTGAAAATAGAGCAGTTCTTTTTTATGAGATGCTTTATATGTTTAGAGTCCTGATTTGTTCAATCATCATAATGACCTTTGCATGAAACAATATAGATGATATCGTCTTTTTCGTAGTAAACAATTCTGTTTGTATCATCGATTCGTCTGCTCCATAGACCACTTAAATTTTCCTTTAGAGGTTCAGGCTTCCCAATGCCTTCAAAGGAATTTCGCTGGATATCTTTGATAAGTCCATTAATTCTTTTTAGAGTTTTCTTATCCTGTGTTTGCCAGTACAAATAATCGCTCCATGCTCTATCTTCCCATAACAACCGCATTATTCTACCTCTATCAATTCATGCTCTGCAAAGTTGGCTTTACCGTTTTTTATGTCGTGTACAATATTTTCTAGATAACGGATATTGCTCTCGGAATAAAATGGATCTACCGATACCTCAAAAGGAATACGTTTTTCTCTGCCTACCTTTTTTGCAAATATAGTAAATGCTGCACTCATGGAAAGACCTAGTTCAGAACATACTTGCTCCATACTTTTTTTAACATCTGCATCCAATTTAAAA